>Ga0099797_100101_pt1 | contig 52380 bp, 31 predicted proteins | sample Uncmet_Sort48C_1_FD_89871 | JGI IMG/M metagenome (GOLD analysis project Ga0099797, IMG submission 89871) | Marine eukaryotic communities from CALCOFI LINE 67, Pacific Ocean - C012_Sort48C_1 | ecosystem: Environmental > Aquatic > Marine > Oceanic | place: Pacific Ocean: Monterey Bay | collected...
TTTTGCTTTTGAACTTGTCCATTTACCACCTTCTTGTGGTGCTCGTGGAATACGCATTGCACTGCATTCATTGCCTTCAACAATTAAATTGAGTTGTGGTGGTGTCACTTCAGTATTGTTGTCACCATGATTTGGAAACATACAATGAAACATTTTCAAATATTGCCCGATTTTTTTCTCTTCCTTCCGCGTAGCATGATGTACACAGATGACACCAATGCACATTGGCTATTATATACTTCTCATAAAAACAAAGAGGGGGGGGGGGCTCAGTAGATGGATCTACTGATCTTCAACACACAACACAGGTTCATATTTATTGTATATAGTACTATATACATAGTAGTAGGTAGTAGTATAATAATCCATATAATATATACGAAATACACAATATCCTAATTAAAAATCAACAATGTCCCGTGTTTCAACCTTCAATGAGATCGAATGTCGTTGCACAAATTGCGATACCATTTTATGCACATCTGATAAACTCCGGCTTGATAACGGCGGAAAATGGCCAATTATTTTAAACTTTGCGAGTGATGGAAGGGGGAAAATATCTGCAAGGGAACATCCAAAAAAAAAAAGAGAGAGATGGGTTTCAAAAAAGCTATTTGCAAAAGCTGCAATCACGATCTTGGAAATATAAGAGGTAATAATACGTTGCTAAAAACAGGTCATATGAAAGGTAAATATAAAAACATTAAAAACGAAGAAAAGGTTTCAAACGCATTATATCCGCATTTTCAAATGATAAACTGGAAACAGCATATGCATATTTATACAATCGTAGTGAAAGTAGCGAGAAATAGGAAAAGTAATTACAGAAAAATTGGACATAATGAATACGGGGGTGACCAATATACCAATTGGTGGGCAACCGATACAGTGGATATGTTGCATAGCGAATCCGCTAATGGTGTAAAATACCATCAAGTATTTATTCATCTCCAAACCAGAAAAGTAATCACATATGCAATGCGAGCTAAGTACAATTAATGGTAGTGTTACTCATGAGCGTGAAGTTGATAACTTAATAACAACAAGTACAACTGTGCCACGTGCTACCACAGCTACACAAATAAATGGCAACAAAAGAAAAATGTTAAAGTTCCGCGATACTTTTATATCCTTCTCTTGTAGATTCCCAAATTTCTTCACCTCCTCCATAAATGATTGTGGCAAATTAGTTAAATGGATTGCATTTAATTTTTTGTCGTCATGAAATTCAAAGTTTATTTTCTTTAAATTTTGTAATGTAAAATTCAACGATTTTATACCAAGTAATGCTTTTCCTTTAGCCCTAAAAAATAAAAAAGATATAAGGGCCACGAGAATAACAAAAAATAACTGGTCGCAAATTGACGTAACGATGACTAACTTTAACGAAAAAATATGTATACAATATATCATTAATAAAAGCAATAGTATTTTTCCATATAATAGTGATCACTGTCTAATAGCAGCAGATTTCGATGCTTTAGACCTAATAGGTTGGCTGCCGGGGGAAGGTATGGAACCTGTTGAAGTGGTTAAATATGACGTGGAGGAAATAAAAAGAAATGAAGAGGAAATTAGTGAATATTACGAGAACGATGAAGACTTTGATGAAATAGAAGCTTTAGCAAAAGAGATTTTACACGCATTCTTTGACAACATGGCGATTTAACATAGGTGTTACAATTAGGTCATAGCCACGATACCATAGCACTACCTCAATGCTGTTCCTATCCTATACATAAATTTACGACTTTCTGGATTGGCCGTAGTTATTATAAATTATAATTATTATTATATGTTATTGCACTATTCTTCATCGTAATACAATACGATTTGTGCCACCACACATAATTTCAATAATATGATAATGCTTATACTGATGTAATGATATAATTGAAATAATATAGTAATAATATAAATAATAATTAAAATTATTAAAAAAAAAAAAGGTTCTACCATTTTTATTAATTAATAATAACTATTTATTATTATTAACCACACCACCACACACGAACAAATTCATGATTGTTTTTTTGATTTGTCTTCTATTATTTTCTCCCGTAGTGCAACGTCGCATTGAAAGTTGCTGGATGACGTTTCGACTGAAAGATATTCCTGAAGAAAGCAATCGTGCCATATTTGGCGAGCTTCAAAGTTTTTAATACTTCGACATAGATATTGACAAAGATATATCATACCCGTGGTAATTTTCTTTTTTTTTTAAATTTACCGTCCACCACCACCTTTCCTCATAGTATTGAAATTATTTCTGAACTTCAAATCTCCGCCGCCACCACCACCACGGATCGTATTTCTAACATGCGCCTTACCTAATGCCGTCAATACACTCGCGCTTGTTTGTGCCATCTGCATCGAATTGGCGTAACTGACATTTATATTATTATTACTGATACCAGTAGTGCCACTGCCATCATTGCTACTTTTGTTATGTGCATTGTTGTTGCCTAGATTGTTTGGATATTGCCGCGTTGGTGATGGTGTATTAATTGTGTTATCCAAATCATATTTTTTTGGTGTTGAATTATTTACATTAAAATAATCAAAGTCATCATCTAGATTATTGAAGTTACCATTGTCATCATGGAAATACATAATATTGTTACCATTACTATTTGTATTATCAGCAAGATCATTGCCACTGATAATAACTTCTCTCAGTTTACCTTCTTCTTGACAAAACTCCTGTAATAATTGTACTCTAGCATTTGACCATTGTTTACGATTTTCACGTTCTGATTCAAGGGCATTTTGTAAATGTGAAATTCTTCCTAGTAATTCCTTTCTACTCTTCGCCTCTCTATCTTCAACCTCCCGGGTTCTTACTTGCAATACCTCCCCAAGAACGCGTAGTTCGCCTAACGTTCTATGTGAACTATCCAACTCCGCTCGCAGTGCACCTATAGATGTGTTATATTTGATTATAATATTTGTTTATATTGTGTTAGTCATATTTTGTTTTATCAGGAATATAATATTATAAACCATGATGATCATGTGTAACATACGTATTTCTTGTTCTGATTCTTCCATTAACGTTTCCGCATGTTGGCGCTGTTGTTTTTCCTTATTTAGTTCCTCCATTACGTCCGTCATTAATATACGTTGTTTTTCCATCTCAGAATTTGAAAAATCAATAGTTTTAGATGCACGGTTAATTTTTGATTTTAAATCTTCATTTAATGTTTTAATTGTTGCATTTTCCTTCACCAGATTATTCTTATCCATTTCTAGCTTATGGACAATTTCAATGTATTCGTTTGATGATTTTAAAACTTCCTTCAGTTTAGCGTCACTATCTTGTTTATGGTAGGTTAACTTTGTTACTTGTTTCTCCAATTGCTCTGCTCGAAGCTGCTGTGCATTTTGTGCATCTTCCATGGATAAAATTGCCGATTTCAAATCATCCCCAATTTGTTCTTTCTCTCGTTCAACATTCAGCGCTGCTATTCTTGACTCAGCAAATTGTTTTTCCAACTCTTGTAATTTTTCTGAATATATTTTCCCCTCTGCTTTTCGTTCACTTTCTGACAATTCAATTTCACGTCTTAAACTTAGTTCCAACTCTTTATGCGTTTCTATTGTTTTGTGATATTCATGTTGCGCTGCTTCCTGCTGCCGTTTTAATAATTTAACTTGCTCATTTAAAACTCGTTTCTCTTGTTGTAATGTTTGTACCTCCTGGCGAAACCTTGCTATTAATTTTGGGACGCCAACGTATCGATTTGTTTGTGTATTGTTTGCGTTGGCATTATTACTAGTATCGGTATTATTGTCATTTGGCGTAGTAGGAGGAGAAGTCGATGACGTTAACAATATATTATCTTCCACGGTCACATCATTCATATTTGGGGACGGAGGTGCAGAGTGAGTGTTGGCATTTGTACTACTAGACAGCGAATTCAAAGACGGCATTCGTTGTCTTTCTTGCCTTTCTAATAAAAGTTCTGCATGGAGTTGTTCAATTTTTGTATCTTTTGCTAGGCTATCTTGTTTAAGCTGCTCAACTAGAAAACGTTGTTGTCTCAACCGTTTGACAGATTCTTCTATTTGTTTTATTTGCTTGGCTTCCTCCTGTTCTTCTTCAACTTCTTGCTTAAGTATTTGTTGCTGCCGCTCCTGATTACTCACAGCATCCACGTATAGTTGCTTCTCGTCGGACATATTAAGTTGAAATGGAAGTATACCATGTATGTATAGTAAGACTCTTATGTTTGCTCGTATGAACCCCTTCTGCAGCCAGCGGTGCTTGTTGGTGACGTGTTTGTTGTTTTTTGGGTGGGGTGGCAATGTGGTGTGGTGGTGGTATAATAATAAATAATAAATAAAAAAATAATAAAAATAATAATAATTATTATTATTATATAATAAATTATTATTATTATTATTATTATTATATTATTATAATTATTTATTATTATTAATTTATTATTATTATTTATTAATAATAATAATATTATTATATTATTTATATTATTATTATTATATTATTATATATTATTATTATGTAATTATGTTTATTATATTATAATATTATTATTTTTTTATTATTATTATTATTTATTTATTATTATATTATTTTAATTTTATTATATTTATATTTATTTATTATTATATTATTATTTATTATTATTATATTAATTTTTATTATATTTTTTTATTATTTATTAATTATTTTTTGTGTTTTTAGTAGAATAAATTCATTCATTGGGTGCCATTATATATATATTCTTCTTCTTCATTTATGCAGTATTTGCTGCATTTGAAAGGATTGGTATACAGATAATTATTAAAATCACAATTGCAATGATTAACATTATACAAATCCATTTACGATTTGCATTTTGGTGTTTTTTTGCACTATCCAACTGCTTAATACCTTTCTCCATAAAATCTTGTGTGTTATTAATTAAGTCTTCGATTTTATCTATTTGTTCTCCTTGCCTTTCTACAATGAGATTTAAATCATTAAACATGTCGGCTAATTGTTCTAATTGACGAGTTAAACGTATTATATCCTATGAATATTTTTATATGTAAAATATTACTGTTGTTAGCATATATAATCTTCGTTATTAAAAAGCATGGTTTATCAAATGTGCATCAATAACAATGTACAAGAAAAGAACATAAAAAATTACACGTTGTAATATGAACATCAGACTTTTTATTAATGTAGATAATCCATTTCTTTCCACAGTTAAAATCGGAGGGAAGTCAAGGAAGTCATCACTTGTACCATATGTAATTTTTGTTCACAATTATTGTTGTGTGTGTGTGTGTGTGCGTCCGCGACACCACAGGGGTTTATCTTGGTGTATAGCATACACACTGTACGGCCACATAATATCAATGTATGTATAAACAGATATTAAAAGACAAAAAAAAAAAAAAAATTGAGGAAAGAATGGCTTTACTAAATATCTAAACATATAATTACTTACTTTATGTGTATCCATGACATCACGGTATGTATCAGCAAGTCTACCTTTTCCTTGCAATATAACTTGCTGAAATATTTTTCCCGCTTCGCCATCATCGATTATTTTATCAATTTCAGCTTCGTCTTTGTCCGGTGCTATAATTCTTACACGGCGTGTCAATGTCTCTTTCATATTTACTTTAAATAATTCTTGTGCTGCTTGATAATCTTTCACACGTTTGATAAATTTTGTTGCGGACGCCTTGATACCTTGTTTACGACTTGCCCTTTCATTGCTACCTTCAGGGTATTGACTGGAATTTGTTTTCAAATCGTCGTTCAGACGTTGAATGTTTGCTTTGCAATCTTTTGCTACTTTTCCAGTCGCTTGAACAATATTATCTAACTCAGCACTAATTTCTTCCTCCTCAGACGACTTAGTTGCACGACTATATCGTTCAATCAAATCTTTAATATCACGTGTCGCTCTTGCGATTTTATCGCACCCTAAATTGATTTTGTCTTGCTGCTGCTTAAATTCTGCAAATGCTGATTTTGGTTTTGGACGTGACTGCTGCACTCTGGCCCCACCACCATGAAATGGGTTATTTGCTGTCTGGATTTCGTTTAAACGAGAAACAGCCATATTTTAGATAAATGCTATATATTATATATTTATATTTTACGGTAGTATATATTTACGTTTGTATTATATATAGTATGTATGTAGATATATATATACATATATATTATCAGCTTATACGAAATCCTAAAAGCAGTATATATATCGCTACGTCTGTGTCTGCGCGCGTAAATGTAAACGTGTTCCAAGAAGTTACACGAAGCGCAAGTAGTGCCGGTGTAATAACATAAGTGTTTGTGAGAGAGCTAGGAGGACCAGTGATGATGGATATCAAGAAGAAGGTTGTGTTGTTGATAGGAGAGAAGGCGCAATTAAAGTAGTGACACAGTATGGTATAGGAGAAGCTTATAAGAAGTTAGGCCATATATAGTTTAAGTTATATCGTTGTATCAATATAATATAATAATAATTGTACAACAAGATATTATTATTATACACCATAATATAATGTAATAATACAGTCAATTAGTAAATGATTACAGAGAGTATTCATTTTCTACAGTGCTATATACACACACACGATCGGGCATACTCGCTACTTGCTGTACTATATAATGCTGTGTATATCCTATTTTAACAACCAGTAGTGTATCGTTTTATATTATGACAGGATGGATTCTACTTGCGAGAGTCGATCCATTACATCCCATCATCATCAAATCTGAAAATTAGCATAGGAATAGGATCAAATATCCATGAAAACGACGAAATAGCACTATTTTCTATTAAAAAATCCATTACATCTTGTGTTTAATTAAGTAATATCATTATTTATTATTATTATTATTATAAAAAAAATATAAGGAGAAGATAATATCAGGCACAACAATTATTATAATTATTATCCTATAGGGATAGGCACATGACGCTAAAAGCGAAACATGATTTAAGGTTAAAAACGACTAAAAAATAATAAAAAAAACTTTTAACCTTAAATCATGTTTCGCTTTTAGCGTCATGTGCCTATCCCTATAGGACTACTTTTTTATTTTATTTTTTGTGTAAAAAATAAATAAATCATTATAAATAATAACACTTTTAACTTGTATTATTATAATTAAAATATAAAATATTTTTTAAATTTTTTAAATATATACTTTTTTTTTTTATAAATTATTCTCGTTAGTCACCACGGATGTTCAATGCCTCTTCTCTGGACACACCACCAGTACTTGCCTTGCCCATTACTTGCTCCTCTTCCTCGCCTTTACTGCCAGTTTCAGCTGGCGCAGCTTTTACTTCTGCTTGAGCTCCAGTGATACCACCATCATTTGGACTTTTTCCTAACCCAGTTGCACCAGATGCGTGTATTGGTTTTGGTACGCTTCCGCCAGTTGCTCCTAATTCAACTGGCACTTGTTGTGTAACATTCTTTTTCATGGAGTCTAACAATTTCTCTTTGCTACGTTTTACTAACGCACGAATGGTGTCTATTGCAGTTTTATTATCTGATTTTTTTACAACAACAGGTTTAATTGGCTCTGGAATAGCCTTTGTTTTCAAATCCCCTTGTCTGATCAATTCTTTTAAACCAGTCGTTTGTACTTCTTCGCTCCCAACTACAGGGGCGGAACCATCACCTAATGTAATAGAACCATCAACGTTAATTACTGGGATTTTACCGTTCAACTCCAATTTCGTTAATTTGCCGTCTTTAACATCAGCACAGCAATAGATGCCACTGCGTTTTTGGAAATTACAGTAGCCACCTTCGTGTGCAACGCCGCAACCTTCTCCTTTGATAGATGCAATGAAAACATTGAAACCGGAGGCAGAACCATATTTAGCTTTACCATCTTTGACTGGAACGGTAGATGTAAATCCACATGCGCATACGTCAAATCCACCGGCCATGCTATTTCTAACTTCCTCCTCGGAACATACATGTGCCGGCATCCGTACGCCTGCAATTGGCGCGTTGCACTTGTTTGCAGCTTGGGAAAAGGTATATTCGCCTTTCATGTACCAGATTGCCTTTTCCATGCTGGTATCAACCATCTTGCTATCTATGCCAAGCTTCTCTAATATTGGCAATGGTGTCGATCCGATTGGCATAAGATCTTTTGGATCGACGCTACCTTCTATCGCGCGTTCGATACCTACTTTCTCTGCCTCAAAATCTTTGGGTTTCATAAATCTACGTGGCATTGGACCAACCCCGTTGACAAATGATAATCGTTTTGCCGCTAAAAATGCATCTAATGCTCTACGTGCAGCTACTGCTTTCTCCTCCGCTTTCTCAACACTAATGGTGGTTTTGTTGGAATCACTACTTAAAGAAGCTGCTAACTCGCATCGTCTGATAGCAGTGGTAGCAGTTTCGTTCATTCTGTCACCAGCTCCAGATACTTCAGATGCATCTCTTGCTTGTGGACTTGCACCATACATCTTAACTTTTTCGTCATAGTCTGCCTTTGCTGCATCTGCTTCTGTTTGTGCATACTTGCATTCACTTTGTGCTTTAACTAATTTCTCGTTGATTTTACTTAGCCTTAACTTATCTTTCGGTACGGCCAACAATGCTTTTACTAACGCGTTCTTCAACGTTCTAGTCTCTGGAACATCGCGTGGGTTAACTTTAACCACCTTTGGTAATTCAACAACTGGTTCCTTTGTCTCTTCCATTGGAAGTCCTTTCACAACAGCATCCATGCCAGATGCTTTTAATACAGCCCGTACTTCCGTAACTTTTTCTTTTGCGGCTTCAAGATTCGCCTTCGCAATTGTAATTTTCTTCAGCACATTTTCATTTTCGGTTTTGGCGGCATTTACACGGTTCTCTGCATCCAATACTAATGAGTGACTAAATCCAGGGTCTTGGCGAGCTCTCAACATAGTAGCTGCATAGCTCTTCTGTACCTTTGCCAATCTCGCTTCGGATGCTGTTCTTTCGCCTTGAAGTTGGCTCAATTCAGCTTCATACCTTCGGACCATTTTAATTGCATATACAACTTGTCTTGAAGATGCCGGAGGTGGAGTTTGGTCTAAAGCAGTCGCAGCCAAACCAGTTGCACCAGTTGATGCCACACCGACGTTTAATTGGCCTTGGTTAAACAATCTTTCTGCTGCATCTGCTACGCCACCAGTGGATCCAGTGGATCCAGTGGACCCGGTTGATCTAGACATAGACGCACTACCGGTTGCAAAACTACCAGTGCCGGAGCGTACATTTCCTGCAGCGCCAGTAGCAGCAACGTTAGCAGCTGGCTTCTTTGTCGTCGTCTTATTTTCGCGGGCAACTTTTTCGGCAGCACTGCTACCGGTTGCTGCGCCACCAGTTACCGACTTCTCAGTATCTTCAATTAGTTTTGCTGCTTTTTTCTCCGCCTCTTTCTCAGCTGCCAACTCTTCATCAGATTTATCATTATCGGCACGCGGTCCATCGATAGCTTCTTGGGCTAATTTTGCTGCTTTTGCTGCTTTGATTAACCGTTGTTTTTTCAACTCCATAGAGATACGATGTTCTGCTTCTGCGCTGTTGCCAGTGGCACTTTTGTTGTTACCATCAATGGTTTCTTCGACAATGCTTTCATTTGCAGCTGCTTCTAACATTTTCTTTTTGGCTCGTGCTTTTGCCATGACTTGACGTGCCTCGATTGCTGTTGCACTATTTCCTGTCATGCCACTTGCTGCTGCACCAGTAATTGATTCAACATCCAATGATGGTGCTGCGTTGCCAGTTGCTTCGACGCCACCATCTACTCCCGTTGCACCACTTGCTGCTGCGCGTCTCGCTTCCGCTTCTTTCTCTGCATCTTTCTCGGCATCATGTTGAACATCTAATGCAGTCTCTTCTTGAGTCACAACCATCTCTAATGCACGCGCACCACGATGTTGGTGTACGTAATCAGCTAACGTTTTCTCAGCAGCGACTCTGCCGGCTTTCTCTGCTGCCTCTGCCATCGCGTATTTAGTTTGTACCGCTTTCACAGCTAATCGCATATCTTCTACGTCCTCAGTTGCATTTTGGATTTCACTCCTTAATTCGCGAACACGCTCGTGGCGAGATTTGTCGTTGCTTGTCAAATTTTTGTCGTCCGTATTATTTGCGGCTTTTACCAACGCATGTGCTGAAAGCGCGGCGTTTGTAGCTACAACCAATTCATGTTTCAACTTCTCCAAATTATGTTCCAGTTCAAACTTATTTACAACACGCGCTAAATATTGGTAATGAGCATTTGCTTGTTTCAAGACAGCAGCAGAAACTTTTTTGCTTTTCTTCGTCTCTTGCCATGCAACTATTGCACGCATAAAGTTACTTTTTGCAACTGGAACTGATGCATTTGCATTTTTAACTCGGGTTTTTGCTTTTTCAACCTGCTCATTACAATGTTCTTCCAATGATTTGAATTCATTTGGATTGTTGGCACCACCACAGCCATTTTCTAAATCCAATTCACGCAAATATAAATTTTTTGCAGCAGCATCTACCTCTGCAAGAGATGCAACCAAAGCTTTTTTCGTATTTCCAAATCCAGTACCGGCTTGCTGTTCTCTTGCCGTTGCGTTTGCAACAGCAGCGTTAGCTTGCTCAACAAATTTACCTGCTGCGGCTTTACGCTTTAATGCTTTCTCGTAAGGCGTGTCGGTGCTTTTTAAGTTAGCGTCTGACTCAATATCACCGTGCGATTTAGCTTTACCAGCCTTCAATGGAGGTATAATGACTGCGTGGTGTTCTTTTTTCTTCAACTTGTCTTCCGCTTCCACAGGCAATGGTGGCAAACCTTTTTGTGCACGCTGGTAATTAATTTGTGCAACACGCGCGACTTCGTTTTGCGTTTTGTGCGCCAACAAATCATAATCAACTTTCTTGCCTTCACCAGCGACACCATTTTCACAGTCAGTTTTACAACGTTTTTTCAAAAATTTGTCTTGTGCTACAACTGCAGCGTGTACTGAAGGCGTAATAATTTCACTTTGGGCAGCACTGCTTTGAATGGATGCGTCATTCTTTCTTTGTTCCACTAAATCTTTGCGTATTGGTCGGATTTGACTAGACAGCTTAGCAACTGTCACATTATCACCTTCAGCAATTGCTTTGTGCATTTTAGCTTCTAATTCTTGCACTTTTGACTGATCCTTTGCAATAATCTTTTGCAAACGAATTGTTTCTTGTTTGATCAAATGATTGTTACGTATGTGGTTTTGCTCCATTGCATTATTGTCAATTTTATTGCCGTCTGTTTCGTTTTTAGCCCCGCCTGTAATAGAAGGATCTTCATTTGATGCTCCTGTGGCACCGGTTGCTCCAGTTGCGGAAACAACTTTTGCAAGTTTGAAGTCTACTTTGACTTGGGTTACACACTTCAGACCACTACCTTTGAACATTGCAATTAAATCGTCCGGTTTCTTTAACGCCTCTTTAAATTGGGCATCTACACTAGCTGCAACTGCAACGCTTGGTGCCGCAATTTCAAATTCGATGTCCAAACCTATAACTGAAGCATTGCCTAATTGTAAAAATTCATCCATTGGAAGATATGTTTCTGACGACAATTGAATAAATTCATCTACAGTATCGGTGTGGTCCACGCCGGACTTAGGTCCAGTTACCTCTTCGCCATCGACGTCTTTGCCACCACTGTTGCTATTTTCCTCCAATGGATCTTTTAATGACAATATATTAACTTGCGTAACATCTACACCAGCAATTTCTGCCATAACATTGCGAACTTGTAATTTTGCTTCTTCATCAAAGCTCTCCTCTTGACACCCACCCACAGTAACGGATGCTTTAGAGCGGAGACGTTTTGGAAAACGTTTCAGAACAGAAATATGATCATTTGATGGTTTGTCATCTTCGTTAACGGTATCCAAGACAGATTTTGTTTGTTTTTCTAGATCTTCCTCTTTCTTTTTACCGTCAACATCCTTTGATTTAACAGTGTTTAATGCTTCTTGGGCACGACTCAATTTTTCTTTCTCGCTTTGCTCAACTTGCTGTATGTCCATTACTTCATCTTTTTGTTGCTCTGCATCCGAAACGGCACCTGGGGTTTTCTTGTCTTCTGCCTCGCGTTGACGTTGTTTTAATGCTACCTTTGCATCTACTTCTTGCTGCTTCTCTTTCAACAATCGTTTACTCTCTTGCTCAACCACGGTTAAAATTGTCGATTCGACTTTTCCCACAGTCGCTTTTGCCTTGATGGTATCACTCTCTTTCTTCGCCATTGTGTCTGTTGCAATATCTAGGCGCTTCTGTATTTGTTTCAACGCATCTTTGTTACCTTCCTTTTGTGCTTTTTTTAGTAATAATTGGTCGATCTTGACTTCATCTTTTAATTTTCCCACGTTTTCCTTGTCGACTGCTTCTAATTGTTCGGCTTTTTCACCTTCTTTTTCCACTTGTTTTACGGCATCGATCATATCAGCAGATTCAACATCAATTGCTGGAACATCCTCGCCACCAGTCGCACCTGTTGCGCCACCAGTCATCATGCTAGCTGTTAATGGGGTAATCGTTGTTGGTAGTTGGTCTCGTTTATCCATGCAGCTACCATCCTCTGTGCGTGGCTCGTAGCATCTACCCAATGATTCACACCAAAGCATGCCTTCATTTTTATAATCACAGCCTTTTTTCAACGAAGCAGCGATCATCTTTTCTGAAATTGGGCGGGTTACGTGGCGTTTTGGAATACCAAGCATTTCATCGTCAGCGACAGGAACTTTCTTGTTCTTTTTTTGCATCGCGCGTTCATTTAGCATTTCTTTGTTTTTCATGCTCAACGTGCGCTTTTCAATTGCTAACGCGGCTGCGAAATCTGCGCCCATGCCGGATGCAGCACTGTTCATGCCCGTTGAAGTGGATGCGCCTAAAGTGCCAGTGGCGCCAGAGGCACCTGACATACCAGTTAATCCAGTAGCACCAGATGCACCAGAAATACCAGTTTCACCACCAGTTTCGCCACCAGTTTCAGCATCTTCTTCCTCGTCATCTTCCTTATCTGGCATTTCTCCAAAGCCAGCATCGGAATGATCTAATGCAGGACCGACTCTTCTGCCACCAGGAACAACGACGCCAGGTTCTTCGTTCATTAAATTTGGGATTGCTTTACTACCTAGAATATCGCCAGTTGTACGAAGTATATCAGGGTGTACGCGCATGCCAACCGATGTGCTGGTTTTCTTTTCGTGTCTAGCAGCAGCATTTGAGATGTTACCTTCGTATCGAACATCTTGTATTGCTGCTTCGGCAATTTTTGCACTTCGCTCCGCCTTTTCAATCAATTTGTTTGCGTTCATGATACTTTGTTCCGCTTTCCTGACACCGTCGGATGCAGCTGTTAAGTTACGTTGTGATGTATGTAAAAGTTTCGTAGCATTTACACCATCAGTGCGTGCTTTTTGCGCTGTTTCACGAGCATCAAATAGTTTTTTAAGTGCATCGCGTGCTGTAGCGTTCGCTTCATTCTTTATTTGTACCAAACTTTCCATCTCGGCTTGCAATTTGGATAGCTCAGTTGCACTATGGTTCAACCGTTTTTCAGTTATTGCAACGACAGTAGTGGATACTTTTACTTTCTTCTCAGCTTGTGCCACTTGCTCCTTAACGCCAGCAACCGCTTTGTCGTCTCTACTGTTACCTGCAATTGCACTTTTCAACACATTTTCCTCTGCGGATGCTTGTGCTTCCTCTGATTTTAAGTTGCTCTTGTCTTGCTTCAATTGCAATGTTAATGATGTAACAATACTTTCTAAGCTTGAAACTCGAGCTGTTGTCGCGTTTATCTTGGATGTGGTTTCTTTCAACGTTTTCAATGCATCTTGGCGTTCTGCAACAGACGCCTTCGCTGTGTGTTCAGCTTTGCGTGCCTCGGCAGTAGCATTTGCAATACGGGTTTGTGCAACTTTCATCAATGTCAATGCCGTGTTCTTCATTTTATTGAACCGACCTCTTTCGATATACGCATCTCTGCGCATTTCTTTTGCTTGCGCAGTTTGATTTTTGCTCAACTCCGAATAATTCTGTGCAATGTTGGCGCTTTTCTCTGCTTTGATGCGCGCATGCATGGCAATGGATGCTTCATTCGCATCGTTCGTTGCGTCGTTAAATCGTTGACATGCGACACGTGCGTTGGAGGATAATAATTGTTTCTTAGCCTGTTCCTCAGGGGCCATTGCAATCTCGATAAATGCCGTTTCGTTGAGGATTTTACTTTCAAATTTTTTCAATTTGGATACGGCGTGGTCGCACGCGCGTTTCCATGCTTCTGCGGACTTGCGCAATTTAAGAATACTTTCAAAACTTGATGGATCATCTTCCGGTGCATCATCTTGCATTGGGTAGGTGTACGTTATACCTGTGCCGAACCATGATTCACCACCATCAACGCTGCCAACTACCGCAATCGATTGTGGCATCGATACACCATTTTCAACTTGTGCAGGTGGAGTGCATTTTAAATATTGCCCAACTTTCTGGGTAACAGGATCCTTTCCACGTACCATGACACCAGATACTACATGATCCATAAATTTACAGCGGTAAAAATCTGATTGCGCAGCAACTTGCAAATTTTCAGCTTTGAACAGTGCTGGGGCTAATGTTTTGCCATCCTCTTTGAAAGATCCTTTGACTGGTCCAGGGAATAAAACTGCTTGGCCTTGTGCGCCTTGCTCCTCGGCTTTTTTCTCTGCTTCCTTTGCTGTAAGTTCCTCAATTGCTTTTGCGTGCTGTTCTTTAATTGCATCCATTGTTTCTGAGTGCTTGGATACAACTGTTGAATGGTGTGCTTTACGATCTTTACGTAGGGCCAAAATTTGTTCGTGATGCTGTTTGGCTACACGTTCCATTGCCTCTTGATGCTGCGATAAGATTAGTTTCACTTTGTCCTCGTTGCAGTTTTCACATTTCACTTTGTCCTCGTGACCATTACTGCTGCTAGCGTCTTCCGTAACTTTTCCACCGGTAGACTTTTTGCCGGCATGCATCTTTCTCGCCTCCTCTAAACTTTTCACATGGCGTACATGAATTTTATTAAGACTAGCTTCGTGTGCTAGGTGAATTTTTGCCAACGCCTCTTTGTGTGTTGCGTGGATTAAATCAATTGCACCATCTCTTGCGGCTTGGATAACTTCGTTCAAGGTGCCAGCTTTAGGTCCTCTGTAAGCTCTTGCAACGGCTGCTTTAATTTTAGCCAATGCAGTTAAATGTTGTGCCTTTACTTGTTGCATACTAGCTTTGTGTGTAGCAACAACACGTTTTACGGCAGCAGCGTGTGCTGGTGACGATGGTTTTGTCGTTGAAATAATTTTGGCCAAACCAGCTAAGCGTGATTTAATATCATCTAACTCTGGTTTTACTTTGTCTCCCATACGTAAAATATTCATTGCCTCTTCCGACAATGGTGTTAACCCATTTGAGCAACGTTCGCATTTCCCAGTCTTGCTATTTACTTGCTTGCATGACGTACGGCAACCATTGTGTAGTATCAAAGCTTTGCGTTCCAACGTATCAATATTTGCCAGGCGTTGTGGTAACTTCGCCATTGCATATGTCTTCGACAAAACTTTTTCTACGTTCCCTTTCTTTTCTTTTAGTATAACAAGCATTCTAACAACTGTCTCGCGGTTGCTCGTCAAACGCGTAACCAAGCGCGCCACCATTGATTTTTGTAGTTCACACTCTCTTGTTGTATCCATTAATAATTTGGTTTCTGCCTCGTACACTTTACGAAGTGCCTTCACGGCACCAGTGGAAAGTGGTAGGGCTAACTTGTTATTTTGTACAATATTATCGTTTGTACGTGCCAGTAAACGTTTCTCATGTGCAATCTCATTTTCTAAATCTTTTTGCGGCGTTTCGACAACAATGCTGCTATGATGACGCTTACCCTTCATACCTTTACTATTACTATTCATATTTAATAAGTTATTATTATTACTGCTACCAAATAAAACTTCATTTGCTTCTAATAACGAGGAATGATATTCTTGGCGTTGTTTCTTCTTCAATTGGTCCGATGCTTTTAAAAGTCTAGCTTTTGTTTGCTTTAACTTTGAAGTAGCACGGTGAATTTGTAAACGGCAAGTAGTTTCCATTGTATAACGCTCCTTGGACAACGTATCCAACTCTTTGTTAAGTCGTGCTTGTATACCACTTAACTGATCCTCCGCGTTTTGCAATGGTTGTTCCTCTCCTAATAATTTATTTGCTAACAGCTCTAATTCCGTTGCTGCTGATAATTCAGATGAACGTACCTGCAGAACAGATGCTACTACAATTAGCAAACAACATATGATCAGATTCTTTAGTGATAAAATCATATTTCTACTTCTTCTTCTTCTTTAAAAAAAAACTAATAAATAAATATACGTTCCTACTCAATATATATTATTCACAACAAAATCAAACAATAAAACCACAAACTACGAATAAACAACAAAATGTATGGTCTTCGAATGTGCCGTTGATTTGGTATAATATACAGATGATATGGCAATATATATCTACTCACTTCCTCTTTAAAATGAAAACAATTCTCAATGAATTCGATTCACCAACTGGAGTGGAGTAAACGAAGGGGGGGGAGCTTTCAATCTGTATCTCTACGTGTAATAACAATATATACGATACGAACAAAGCAAAGCAAATACTATTGCGTCTCTTTGAGCGACCCAATGCTACTGTATTTGTACTTATCACCTCCTCTATATGGTACAAATGGTATAATACTATAAAAGCCAATAGTCACGTGTGTTATTTGCACGCAGGAACACGAAATTCTCGTGTGATGAATGTAATTAGGGCTCTGTAGTGTAGTAAGTATCTTGTCCTAGTTGAGATGATAATAGTGTGAAATAGCATTGCATCGAATATCCCCTCTTCTTTTTTTTAAATTCTTGGTTTAACTAAAGAGTTGCCTCGTTTTTATGAGGGTTCGTGTTAGGGTTACGTGGTGGGGATCGTGGATAGTGCTACAGTAGAGTATGGAGGTGAGTCAATAGTGAGTCGTTGTAGATGTGCTTGGTAGTAGTGGTGAGTCAATAGTGAGTCGTTGTAGGTGTGCTTGGTAGTAGTGGTGAGTCTATAGTGAGTCGTTGTAGGTGTACTTGGTAGTAGTGGTGAGTCAATAGTGAGTCGTTGTAGGTGTACTTGTTGGTGGGGAGCCATAGTGAGTCGTTGTAGGTGTACTTGGTAGTAGTGGTGAGTCTATAGTGAGTCGTTGTAGATGTGCTTGGTAGTAGTGGTGAGTCAATAAGTCAATAGTGAGTCGTTGTAGGTGTACTTGGTAGTAGTGGTGAGTCAATAGTGAGTCGATGTAGATGTACTTGGTAGTAGTGGTGAGTCAATAAGTCAATAGTGAGTCGTTGTAGGTGTACTTGGTAGTAGTGGTGAGTCTATAGTGAGTCGTTGTAGATGTGCTTGGTAGTAGTGGTGAGTCGTTGTAGATGTACTCGGTAGTAGTGGTGAGTCAATAGTGAGTCGTTGTAGATGTACTTGTTGGTGGGGAGCCATAGTGGTTCGGTGTTGCTGCTGTAGTTCGATATAGCAAAATCCATGCCTTAGCATGTAATTAAAAAGGGAAGGATAATTTTGAAGGGAATGCACATCATAATATTTGAAATAATAAAAAATAAATCCCATGTGCCCATCGTTGAAGGACTTCGTTGGACACCTCGTTTCTTTCATTTCATCGATGGAATAGCAATTGGAGCAGTGAGTGCTGGATGCTGGACACACAACACACAATACCAAAAGTCGAAGGGATAGAATAAAATGACTTTGAATATTTGATGTATTCCTGGTATTCATCCCTTCTTAGATTTATTGAGAAAGAAAGCTATACTGAGTTGCTGCTGTAAAAGAATAGCAAAGTTAACTACATAATGACATGAATAAACACTCCTATAATAGTATAACATGCATAAGTCTTTAAACTATCTAACAAAACCTTAACGTTTGACGTAGATCAAACGACATGATAATTATATAAATTTCGCTGGTTTTTACATTAAGGTACGAGTAGAAACACTCTACTAATTCTCACATTACTATTATTATATTTTACATCAATGCTAATCTGACTGCCTTAACTAAATCAAGGAGAAGGATGTACACCAGTTTTGTGTATTTAAGGTACATGTAAAGATTGGAATTCATATATAAAAAATTATATATATATTATAAGATCGATCTTTCATGCATGTCTACCATACATCCTTAACTATCCAATGCTGTATAATATTCCATCTTGTCCAGTGGTACGTGTTGCTACCAGCACTCCACCATTGAACTTTCCTCTTTTCACTCAGCACCTCATAGCCATCCATCAACTCCTCGTTCTCTCACAATATCATTTCATAGGTACCCATACTCAATAGCATACTACTCACAGAATAGAGCCGCTCTACCTGCTGTCCTATTCAAGTGGTCAACAATTGTCATTATGATCCCACATAACACTACATACAATTACATATCAGTGATACAACAATTATATACTATACCGAGTGCAATCATACAACTAACAACCTAATTATGACCACTCGGAGGTGGAGTCAGGAAGTTTGTGGTCCCTCGCCTCATATTACCTTAATACGTACTACCAAATAACACTACGTACCATGGAGGAATCGGTCACTTCGGCAATGTTGGTTCCATAATGCGCCACCAATTAATAACAATGAATACAATTGACAAAATAGCACAATCAAGTATCTTCTCTTCCACCACACGTGCCTTTCGCAACCACACACACACATACAAATACATACATACAACATTTAAATAGATACAAACAACGTGACTATATAACATTGTATTTTGAGACACAACAGTATAAAAGTTCTTTATATTTTCTTTCTCATTATCAACTTCACATTTTGAACACAAATTTATCTATTTTTATTTATTATATATATTGATTATGTCAGGTAGAGGTAGATCTCCAGGTAGAGGTGGTCGTGGTGGTAGAGGTGGTCGTGGTGGCAGAGGCCGTGGTGGTTTTCGTGGTGGCAGAGGCCGTGGTGGTGGCCGCGGTGGAAGAGGCCGCGGTGGTGGCCGCGGTGGAAGAGGCCGTGGTGGCCGCGGTGGCAGAGGCCGTGGCGGTGGCCGAGGTGGCCGCGGTGGTGCTAAAGGCGGTGCCAAAGTTGTTATTGAAAAGCACAGGCATGAAGGTTATTTCATTGCACGTGGTAAAGATGATGCGCTAGTAACCATTAACTCGACCCCAGGTAAATCCGTTTACGGTGAAAAAAGAATATCAGTAGGCGAAGGCGAAGGTAAAATAGAATACCGTGTGTGGAATCCATTTCGCTCTAAAATTGCAGCGGCTGTATTGGGTGGTGTTGAAAATATTTACATTACCCCAGGAAGTAAAGTATTATATTTAGGTGCTGCGTCTGGTACTACCGTATCTCACGTATCTGATGTTGTTGGGCCAACTGGCGTTGTATACGCAGTTGAATTTTCTCACCGTTCTGGGCGTGATTTGATAAACGTTGCAAAATCACGTACAAATGTTATTCCAATTATTGAAGATGCAAGGCATCCATTAAAATATCGTATGTTAGTTGGTATGGTGGATACTGTATTTGCAGACGTTGCACAGCCAGATCAAGCACGTATTGTTGCAATTAATGCTGAATACTTTTTAAAAACTGGTGGACATTTCGTTATATCTATTAAAGCAAATTGTATCGATTCTACTGTACCTGCTGAAGCTGTGTTTGCTAGTGAAGTAAAAAAATTAAAGGCTGCACAATTAAGACCAAAAGAACAGCTGACATTGGAACCATATGAAAGAGATCATGCTGTAGTTATTGGTGAATACAGAACAAAAAAAAGGAAGCGAAAAGATAAGTAAACGTAAGAAAATAATGTGTCGGTTTGGGAGTGCACTATGGAAAACAACAAAAAGCCATAATATATGCACATAAGTGTGTATACATATACGAACTTGACGTATGTATGTATGGGTCAACAGAGTATGGCTGGTTTATGATATAAATAATAAATATATAAATGGAATGGTGATTGGGCGCGGGTATGCAAAAAAGTAAAACAAAAAAAAATATTTTTTTATATTTTTAAAAAGGGTTTATAAGTATAAAATAAAAATATTTAATATATATATATATAATTAAACAATTATGCGCGTATTATAATTTTATTTACACTCATGATAATTCCTACCCCCCTATGGAAATATAATATGACACTGAGTTCCTTTAATCGATCTTACTGTAAGTTAGGTATCATTTTATACACAAGTATAATTTATATAAAATTCTGTCCTCCGCTGAGTCACTTCCACGCGAATTCACATCTCAAAGTGTACCAGATTCGTCTCAGATGTAGATCTAGTCGATGAAAATTTCATATTCACACACATATAGATACACAGGTATAAAATTTTATTTAAATTAATGAGTAAGATATGTAAATATTATATAATAAAACTTACCCCAAAGGTAGTAACTTAAGTTTACTATAGAAGTAGATCTAGTCGAGGTAGATAATAAAATATGAATATCAATCACAGGGGTATAAAATTCTATTTTAAAAACTAATGAGTAAGAACATATATTAATATAAATTTAATAAAACTTATAACCACGCACACAACACACGACGATATTTTTCTTTTTCCCTTTATACCAATTTGCTTAATGCGAAATGATTATTCAATGGGACTATATAATGTGATGGTGTAATACCAACATTGTCGTCCATTTTCTCTTTTCTATATCGATATAAATGTAATGCAACAATCACAATAAATACTTCATGCAATGCAAAGCCTGTGAACACATGCCCTATACATGTTATATCATATGTGTGGTGCGTAAAAAAAAAATGTTAGAGAGGACTGCAGAGATGGATTTATATTTACGCAAAGTGAATATTCCTTTATTGTATTCGCAAACTTACACCAAGCATGTAACTGTATATATCCAAATTGTACATGATTTAGTTGTTCACACGCTACACGATCTAATAACCAACATATACCACCTGCAATCGTTAAAAACAGTATTCGATTAATGCGATATAACAATTTTTCGTTGCCTTTACCATTATGATTTTGATTCAATACAATATTATACATTAATCGTCCACTAATAATAGATATGCCTATTAAATGAATTTCACAAAATAAAAAATACGTAACAAATAGAATTCCTATGCAACAACAAAACACATGAGATAAAATATACAAGTCAATAGACGTTGTTGTGGTGTATATGGATAATGACGACAATGTGTGGTAAATCGAGATCATACTAGCATTTTCGAAAATTTCATCCAACCGTTGATTGGTAATATGCAAAGTTGCGTGAAATAGTGCAGAAGTAACACCAGTAAATAAAAAAAAATACGATATTAAATAAAATCGTAACGGCAATTTTCTTTTTTTACAAATGAGAATAGCATTTATACCAACATATATGTAAACAAGGTTGGTGAGAGTATTCCAAAATTCTGCAACGTATTTTGTTTTATCATAATCACGCTCACACCAATTAATACCAGTAGCTGGTCCATAATAATAAGTAGTAGTTGACGAATGTTGTATGTTATTATTATTATTATTATTTCGAGCTTGTGCAACTGCGTCGTTTTGTCCAAAGAACAGCGCATCAAACACCGTCTCCTTCATGTTCCTGTTGTTCTTGTCAGTGTTTCCAATTCGTTCAATACGCTGCCTCAGCCAATATTTTATTTACACTACTTTGCGTGCACTAAAATACAACATGGCGGCACATTTTAATGGGTAGTAGTTTGTCTCACTTTGAAAAACACTACTTTTAGTGGCAAAAACAAAAAAAAAATAGATACGCGCGTTGTTGTTCTTCTTCTCTCCTCTGCTATAATATTATTATATTATTATATTATTATATTATTATTAATTATATAATGGCTTATTATATAATATTATTATATTAATAACAAGTTCTGTACCACTTACTATATAGTGTATAGTGTAAGTAATAACATATCAACTCACGAGTAGTGAATATATATATAAATAGTGAATATAGTATTTTAGATTAATTAATATTTGTATAGTTGATAGAATAGTACTTTTACATGCAGCTCTATACTAGTTATCACAATGGAATATCAATATACGCTATGTACTTGCTATGTACTTGATATTAATAATAGAAAGAATATAATAACGAACTACACTATTAGCTATTACCGCTACCAACACAACTATAACTGTACTAGTATCAACACAAGCCTTTTCCCCTCGCTGCCTCGGTGTGCTGCCTCGGGTTAATTTTAGCACTTTACCGGTCAGTAAAAATATTGCCGTTTGAATAATATTCGGTTAAACTACCAAAACGACTATATGGAACAATTATATTACTAAATATCCGAATCGGTTTAACACTAATAACTATAGCATTGCAATACCTATTTCTTACCAGTATATCTGTCACTGCCCACTATATTTCCATCGACTTGATAATACACAGTCGTTATTTGATACAAACATATCTCTTTCCTAGTACAACGTACTTGCTAGTATATCAAACAGGAGCCTCGTCTATATAAACGCAACAACAATTATATTAACTAATAACAACTCGAATACAATCATCTCATAATAATAATAAAACTAACACTAATAACAATGAGAAAAGAAGTAGCTCATGATAATAATAATAATAAAATATAAATAATAAAAAATATATTATTGCACTATTATAAATAATAATAATAATAATACATACACACGTTTCATCACGCGTTTCATTGCATACCTGCAACAGACATTCACCTACAACAACCACAAGAGTAATATAAACATACATACAATCGGACGCATACGTATTTATATATTATATACATAAGACAATGGAAGATTTTGCACCTCCATCATTGTTGCAATACGAAGGGCCTTTGCCGATAAACGAAGCGGGTGTGTTGTCACCAAAAAGTAAGAAAGGAAAAGCCAGCTCCTCATCAGGAAATACACAAACTGATGAAATATTAAATTCCATATTGCCACCACGCACATTTCAAACTCCTGATGGTGGCAGTTTCATGCAATACGTTGTGAAACAAGCAGCAACTAGGCTAGACGTAATTCATTTGCAAGAAGAATTGGATAAAAAATTATTGGAAAGACAAGCAAGGGAAATGGGAATATGTCCTGTGCGTGAAGATTTATACTCGCAAGGTTTTGATGAACTCATAAGACAAATAACACTTAATGGCGCTGAACGTGGGTTGCTGTTGCTGCGTGTACGGGATGAAATTCGTATGACCATTGATGCGTACAAAACATTGTATGATAGCTCCGTAACATTTGGTGTTAGAAAGCAACTACAAGCTGAGCAAGGTATGGCAGAAATGGAAGGTAAAATAAACAGTTTGAATGAAACGAAAAAAACATTGGAAAATCAAGTTTTAGAATTAAGGAACAAAGTTGAAGTCATTGAAAAACGTGAACAGGAAAGAAGGCAGTTGGATGAAAAGAAGCGCCAAGATGAAATAGCATTTTTGCGCTATCAAGCGCAAAATTTGGATCAATTCCTAAAGAGTATTACTGGCGGTTCCAAGTAATAAATAGTACCGTAATTTGATTTTTAGTTTTACAAAAATAAAAAAAGTTTAGTTTTTTAGGTTTATTTCTTTATATTTAAAATTAATATACGAGTATATAAAAATCTACAACCTCGGATCTCTGATAATTCTTTACACACAAATGTAGTTAATATATGTGTGCATATACGCGCTAGTTTAAATACAAATATAACTCTGTTACAAGCCGTATGTCGTTTTTGTAGTTTTTTAAATATTATAATTGTTTCGTGAGCGTAAAAAAAATTATTTTTTTGGTGTGCTTTTATTTTTTACCTAATTCTCATTCCAGGAGGAGGAGGGTATTTAAGTTTTTACATGATAATACGTGTTATATTATTTATAATATTATTATGTAAAAGTTATTTATTTATATATTATTATTTATAAATTATAAAATTATGTTATATAAATAAATAAATAATTTTTCATAAAAATACAATGCGCTCCAAGCTCCAAGCTCCAAGCCATATATTCAATAAAACTGCAAAATGTAGCGTATGACCGCTTCAGGCATTATCCTATTATCCTCCTGCTGCCATTTTTCCAATATTTCACTTTTATTGTACAACATGATAAAATAAAATGTCTCAATAGACCTACGATCATCGACAAAAAAATTTTGATGGTTATAAATACTCCATATTGGAAAATATTTTTTTCCATCTGTATTGCGTGCCCTTCCATTATCAACAACACTTTTACCCCGTCTTAACCGCTTAAACAGTTGTGGGTCATTTATTGCGCCGACTCCAATGGCATGTATAGAATCTGCTGCACGTAATCGAAAACAGTGAATATAAGATGTTGTTGTTCTTGCTGTAATATTACTATGGTAATTATTTTGCTGTTGTCTTCTATTATTCACGCCATTTAAATCAAATCCGCGTATTCCGGCCATTAATGTTTGGTGTGTGTTGCCATTGCTGTTCAAATCCTCCCGAAAATGTGGGTCAGAGCTAAATAGTTTTTCATCAACTTTGTATCCATACGTCCATGTTCTATTTTTGTTTGTTGTTAATGTTATATAATTAATGCCAAGCGATCCAGCTTTTTGAAGTCCACCAATACTCCCCGACAATTGCAAAAACACCTCATCATCATCCAATATGAACACATTTTCATCTTTAGAATCTTGTCTACCAATTCTACCAATACGATCTGTTACATATGTTTGTCCATGCCGATCCTTATATGTCAGTTTGATACCTGACAATAATACCCATCGCCAACATTCAATTTTACATAATTTATATTTTGGAAATTTCAATGGAATTGCGAAAATGGAAATTATTTTTTTTAACTTGGTTGAAATTAGCATATTTCCATCAAGCTCAATATGTTGTGTTTGAAAAGCAACCATCAAATCTAACGATTTTGTCAGCAATTGGTAATATGTTTGAAATGTAGTCTTTAACGTTAGCGTATTGCAATCATTTTCCTGTTGTTCTGACGTCTCCGTGATACCATCCTTAGACAATACTAAAATCGATACTTTATTTTTACTGACGTCTTCAACAAACAAAATTTGAATTACATAATTTGTTATCTTTTTATCATCTACATTGTTGTCCCTGCCACTGTTACCCTTTCGGCTGTTTCTTTTTTTCCTGTCACTTACACAAAATATGTTTTTCACTCTATTAACATATTTTCTACTGTTGTATTTTTCATGCAGAAGGGCTATACCAGCCTTTGCACTCAATTGGTCTAAATTTTGAAGCCAACTTGGTAAAAAACTATCTGGTGCAATATTATTTACATTGGTACCGTCATCACTGCCACCACTAATATTCACAGTAGGTGGAGCTAGCAACTTGTATGTCCCATTGCTCCCACCGTGCATAGAAGCATCCATATTTTCTGGTGGCTGTAGCGTTTGCTTTTCTTTTTATTTCAATCCTTCGTATCTGTGAATTTCATCCACCAGGGGGAAATCATCAGGCCAAAAAAAAAATAGCACAACAAGCACACAACAATTATAATTTAATAAAATAATAATAATAAAAAAAAATAATAAGAATAAAAATAAAAATAATAATTAAAAAAAAAATTATTATTATTATTTATTATTAAGTAAGGTAACTGTGGTATAACTTCTTTGTTTTTATACGATCGATAATTATAATATATTATGCTAATAATATATGCATAATAATACGTTATAATTTAATGTAGTAAAAAAAAACCTTTCAAGTAGTCCATTCCTAATAACACAGCCGTTCTGTAATACCAGAGTGTTGATGACGGCAAAAGTTAGAAAATTGTGGATTGTGATAAAAAGGTTTTACGCGGCTGGTCTTTGGTTACTGATTTTACATGCAAAACCGGAAACAAAAGATGTTTGAATGATATAATTTACTTACCCTATTAGTCCTCGCAATATATTTTCTTTCCAACCACCCATGTACCCTTCCCATAATCCACCTGGGTGTTTATGTATTATTGAAATAGCCTTTGATGCAGTACAACAATTTACCATTTGGACGGAACGTATTGTATAAAATGGGTATGCAGCTAATCCTGCCACTACAGTAACTGCATAACCGAATAAAAATTTTGTCGAGTAACCAGAAGTAAGAATCACATCACTCATCGAGTCATACAGGATAAAATACACCCCACGATATACGACCATTCCTAAACAAGCAGTCCCGAACCCACTGAATAAGTCATAAAATGTAACTGGGGTGACTGAAGAATCAGGTGGCAGTGCACTGACAATCCGTGAGCGAACCAGTGGAGTTATGATAGAGAGACTCAGAGCACCACCTACTACACCAGAAAATACTTTCGATAACAGCTGTAATATCCACGAAGACTTGGTATCAATAGCTTTAAAATAGCTAGCAATCGTACTCCCGAGGGAATAATTCATTAATGTTGCCGGAAAGTAGGTTGCAAGGCTTGTGCCTAACCCACTCATCATACTCACAAAACCCTCATCACATAGTTGCTGAAACACGCCTAGTGTGGTATTTGAGTATACTTTTCCGCTGCAGCTAGATGTGTATGGGTAACGCAACACCTGCCTACGGATCTTGACTTGATCTATAGGATGAACAACAATTTTATTCACCATTGCAGCAGCTGTCATAAGCGTATACTGCTCAACCACGCTTAAGTTGACTTTTTTTGCAGGATCTCCCATCGTTTTGTGTAATAATGTTCTGTCCCAGGTGTGTACAAACGTATTTTATAACCTCGTGAGAAAAAGTTCGTTTTGGTCGAATCAAAAATTTATGCAACAATATAATCAATCCGGTTAGGTTTCTTCTATAAAAAAAAATAGTTTTTCGTCGTGCTTGTGTCAATGTATTTCGTATTTCGTTCTTCTTCTTATTCAAAATTTGTTGATTATTATTATACAGTTCTTGACCGCACCTTCACATTTCTGATAGGAAGCAGGGCTGGGAAGGTGCGGTCAAGAACTGTAAGTATTGTTATTTATTATTATATTATATAGGTGCTATATATATTATATTATATTTTTTATTATTAGGGTAATTGTATATTATGCCATTGACGGACTGGTTGACTGGTTGCACGTAGCAGGCGGCTGGCCCACATTAGCGTTAGGGAATGCTGTGTGCCTGCTAAATCATTTTGTTCCACCAGATACAATAATACAATAATATCCACACACCTCCTTCCAATGCTATTTGGATGCTGGCCCTGAAAGAATATCTATGCCTTCTGGCCTTCGTACTGTATTGCAACAAAAATTAGCTGAAATGAAAAAACACCTGGCTGGGCACTGGACAGGCCCAGCAGGCCTATATAGGGCATGACGGCATGTAAAATATATATTATTATTATTATTAGAGGGTTCCCATGATCAAAAGTTTAACCTACTATCGGAATAGCATTAGCTAAATAAGCTTAATTGCTTAAATTATCGCTTAAATTTATTTAGTATGTAAATAGTATTAGCTTAAATTAGCTTATTTTAGCTTATTTTATAAATTTAAGCTTAAAATTAAGCTTAAATTTAAAATGTTAAAATTTCTCAAATTGTAAAGTTTGAATCAAGTGACCCACCCCCACTCGGCACTCATATTTTTCTAGATCGAGTACCTTTTTTGGATAATAGAATATTTATACTTATCCAGATTTTTCCTAGTTAATTTTGTATTGTATCACCATATCTATTATTATTTATTATTATATTATTTATTATTATTATTAATTATCACAACATTAAGTTATGTTAATATTTTTTTTTGTTTATTTTATTATTTTAAGGCAATAATTTATATTTAGACAGTCCTATATTATAGATTTACATAGGTAAATTTACATTTATATACCAATTTCAGTACAATTTGTATCAGTATTTTATCGTAAGAAAATATCAAAATAGGATTCCCTTGGCTGGGGAACTCATTAATTCTTCCTATATCTTTTTATTAAAACCTTCATTTTTGTCTCGGGGTACAAGAAAAGACATGATTTGGATTTTGATAAATTTACTTTTACCTATCAAAGTTATACTAAAATCTAAAGTAAAATTAATGATGTCATACAATCGTAGTTTTTAACATTAAGTACAAACTATACTACAAAATTCATTTAAAAAAATACATCAAAAATGTAAAAATGTATAGTATACAAGTAGTTAAAACTATTGTAATAATACTTAATATTTTATTGCACTTCCTGTCATTTTTTTCCTAATGGGACTTTTTCCGTAAATTCACGAAAATTAAATCCAAAATTAAACAAAAATAGCATAGACTTATATTTCCTATTAAAAACATACTTGGGTTTATATAACCCTTAGTAGTAACTCTAACTATCGAAATGGATGTGGTTTAAGTATTAAGTAAGTGTACAAGACATAGATAGAAAAATTGTTGCATTATTTTTGGGATACTTTCGATGGTATACGACACATAAAATTTGATGCAAAAACTAATTACTGACATGATATAAAATTTAATAAATTTGTTATTATTGTATTGGTGGTTATTATTATTCATTATTATTATTATTTGTTGAAGTGCATGCAGAAAATCTGCATGCCTTAGCATGCACCCTAAGTTAATTATTTTAAAATAGCATCTACACAGCATTATCACATCATGTCATCATCATCATCTCCATCTTTTTCCTCTCGTACTTAAATTCTACCAACATAATTACCTATCAAATATACCCTATATATACACTCTGCGTGTTATGTCTATGTTATTAAGCTATTTTCAGTGCTATATCCATACTATGAAAGCTCATTATCCTTAAATTACCCTTATTTCATTATTTTGTATATATAGGGAATGCCTAGTACTAATAATAAATAATTTCAATAATAATACCCAGCCCAGCCAGGCACGGGCAGGCTTAGGTGGTAGGGGGCATTTTTTTATATGAAGGATAAAGTTTAAAATTTGTACTATTTATAATGGGAAAACAAAACAAATAAGGAATTACCATAGACACAGTATTAAAACCACAAACATATTACTATCAACCTGTATTAATCAGTGGGATAGTAATATTTCCGCTTCTCTTTATCGTATAAATAACCATTACTATTGCCCAATCCTTCTCTTCTCTTCATCCTTTCGTATTGATATTTTAATGGATTGCTCATATCAATTTTTGGAATGTGTGTTAATGTTAAATCGTTGTCGTCCTCTTCGTCGCCACTGCTTTCCTCGTCCATATCTAATCGTTTTAACTTCTTTAATGCGCTTTTACTTTTCTTACCTTTCCTCATCAAGTCTTCTCTTATTTTCTTTTTCTGGTAATATTTATAACGCTCTTGCATTGGTTCGTATTCCGGTTCGTTTGATTCTAAACCCATCCAACTTTTGTAGAAAACTGACATGACCCTTTCCCTCCCAAATAAGACTGGGGAGTCATGTTTACCATCTCCTAAAGAATACAATATATCATTTAACGCCTGTGCTTTTCTCCGCTTTTTTTCTTCAAATATTTCTTGCTGCATATGTTTGCTTAGTTCACGCTTGTACACTTGAAACTGTGGTTGAAATTTGTAAACATAATTGCCTATGTTTTTAACTTCTTTTCTCCCTTCATGAAAATAGGGTTCTAATGCATCCGCGATAGCCTGTTCTTTCAATTCGTCTCGGATGTACCGGCCTGTATTTGGTGGGCAATTAGCTACATGGTTTAATGAATGTTCATGGTTGCGTATACGTTGCAAAATGGAATCTTTGTGCAAGTCGTATTCTCGTTCATTCCAATTTGTCCGTGTGCCACCTCCAAATGCTTTGCTTCGCTGTCTATTATTTGCTAATTCTATCGCTAGTTTTAATCGATTGGCTTCGTTGTTAAGAAATGCATTATCATTTGTGTTACCACCACCTGCACTCCCTCCCCCTGCTATTTTTGCCATTGCTGTTAATGCACTAGTACTTTTGCTGTAATCAATGCTTTTCTTCTTCTTCTTTTTACCAAAGGGTAGTTTCCCGGATTGTGCCAGTTTTTTATCATGTTCGTTTGCTTTCATTTGAAACGTAGCTTTTGAATTTATTGGTGTATATGACATAGACCCAGGAGTATCGGAAATTCCAGGAATAAAAACCTTATCGGCGCCATGCAACTGTGCATCTAAGTATTCTGGATGTGATGCCATCCGTAACCTTTTGCTAAATTTAAAGCCTTTGTTGGGTTCAAATGCCGACGTTAGACGTGAAAATTTTGGCTTTAATAGTTTTTGTTTCTTACTTCTTTTACCTTGGTCTAATATGTCTTCACTATTTCGTTGTTTTACTAATGATTTTGGAACATATTTTTCCGTGATTCCACTTTTTGGCAATATACCACCAGTTAATGTAGGCAATGTTAACGTGTACACGGGTGAGTAATACCCAACAGATGGTGTTGCAGTCGGTTTCAATGCATTAAATCGTGGTTCCGTTGCTACTCTATCAAATGCAAATGCATTTCCAAAACTATCCTTCATCGATTGCGATTTTTTTGACGATACATTATTATGTTTTCCACCATGGTCGTTTGTTTGCCTTTTGTTATTGGGAATCGTGGTTGCGGATAACCTACCCATCATGAAATTAAATCTGCCTGTGTTCGTCTGTGTGGTGTGTATGCACAAATTATTTTATCCACTCCAACACAACCGCATATGTCTGTGGTATACGTACGCAGAGACGGTTATATTATATATCACACATCACACATGAATAATAATATAATGTAAAATGTATAAAAGATGTAATTATATACGTAATAATAATGATATAGATATATACATATACATATAGTATTAAATATATAATATATAATATAATAATGATACGTAAATATATATATAGTACAGTCACATGTCACATGAGATAATTATTACGTCTACACCGCAATAGCATTGTATAGCATTACGGCGTGCTAATTATACCGTTCGCAATTCGCATTAGCATTGACGGGAATTATGGGGTTGAGAATAGGGTTATATCGAGCTTGTTTTTCTTCTCGCAGAATGTTCTTGTCTGCCTCTCGGTGCCTTGAAGCACTGCCTTGTATATCATTTATATTCAATGAATCTGGCAATCCAGCAATGCTCTGTGCGTACTATATAATGTGGTGAGGGTCTTTGAAAATGGGATGACCTCTATGATAGTGTTGAAGTACTGCGTATTCACCTATATTGACCAACACACTATAACTATACAGTACTACAGTGAAGAAGGTAAAATAATAAAGTTAATAATACTGTAGTATAATAATAAATACACAATCATCATGGCCAAAGTTAAAGTTATTATTATTATATTTGTGTATATAGTGTATAGTATATAGTACTACAAAATTATTATTATTATATATTATTATATTATTTTTTATTATTTATATTATTATTATTTATTATTATTATATTATTATTATTATTATTATTATATTATTAATACATGTATGTGTTCGATGTCGTAGTGCAACTTCTGCGCAATGTATATACGTCTCAAGAACCGAATTGAAACTGCTCCTGCGTTTTTACTTTTTGTTCTTCACGCACCCGGCGAAACTTATTACAAAGATGGCATCACTTGTTGACGGGAACAACGATGAAACACCAACGTGCTGCAATATATGCTTCGATGAGGGTACTACACTAACGTCACTATGCAGTCAAATGGAATGTCATATGAAAAATAAAACTTGTGTGAAATGTATTGAAGAATATATTAACTACTCTTTGACTGGTGGTCCATCGACTAAAACAAACTTTGAATTTCTAAAACCTATGAAATGCATTAACAATCCAAACTGCGATTGCTCTATTAAATATAATCAATGGAAAAAGTTTGCAACTCAGAAAGATTTAGAATCTTATACAAAAAATTGTATAACATGGCTATCCATTCGCTGTACTTCGTGCCATACACCGCATACACTTTTCAATGATACGCCATATACACCAACTCTTGATGAAGGTGGTAGTATACAGTATAAACTTCCCGCAGAATGTGATAAACAATTGTTTGTAAGCTACATTAATGATGAAATTCCAGATAAAGCTTTTATTGAAAAAGTATTTGGTGCATATGATAAAACTAAGAAAGATCAAACATTAACTGCAGCATTGAAAATACGTATTGCAGATCAAAATTTAATCGCATCGCAAATTGAGTCGCTTGAAAAACGTTTCCAGTTTCAATCCCAGTTTTATTATTATTTTCGTGCGTGCATAACTACATGTACATGTCGCAAAAGAATGTGTTTTTACTGCAAATCGATTGCACATCCATTTTGTACGTGTGAACAAAATCAAAATCGATCGTCGCATGTTGGACAAGTGAATGCATGTCCACGGTGTGGTATATCTATAGTAAAGCATGATGGGTGTGAATCAGTAAAATGTGTGTGCGGGCATCAGTTTACGTGGAGGAAACACTATATGTTTGCGACAAATGGTGGAAGGTCAGTTCCGGCTAGCGCGGGCACTAGGGTTCAGGGTTGGGTACGAACAAATACAGGATGGGTGGTTGCGCCACCCCTGCCTGTGCCAGAAGTGCCACGCGTCGTGCCCATGCCAGAAGTTAGAGCTATGGAAGTTGAAAGGTTTGAAACCACGCGAGACCGTTTAGCAACGCTTTTACAACGTCAAATGTTTCGAACTACACCGAATACAATAGCTGGACAACAACACGCTGAACCAGAAGTACGAGGCATGCCTATGGAACGATTCCAAGAATTACGAAATCAATTATCGGGGCGTTTACATCGCAACGCTGAATCTACAAGAGGTGGGACAACAAATCGGCCAAGAATAGTAATGCGCAGTATTGAGTACGTAAATGCTGTGAATAATCTTGAAGGTTTGTTTCTTCGATTAAACAATCAAAACAGTAATCAGCTGCAAGAAAATGCTACTACTGCAGATCACCAGAATTATCGTCAACATGCGTTAACGCGTCGAATAAGAAGAAGATCTATTCCTCGAAGAGTTCCCCCTCCTCCCCCCCCACGGCCTCCACCACTACCACATGGTAATGTTGTATATGCAAACGATTTGCAACAGCAAGTAGTGAGGCCACGCCCACCGCCGCCGCCGCCACGATCATTTGGTCTAGCGCCGCCACCGCCGCCACCTACGGTTGCAATGTTACAGCAAATACGAGGAGGGTCACGACAAGCATCTACAAGCAACAATCTCCGCCGTCGCGCATTACAACAAGCGCTGATACGACGTAGGGCAGCTGTTTCTCCTCCACTGGTGGTACCTTCATCACAATTTAATTTACCTACAACCCCATCTGAAGCCACACAAAATGTAATTTCTAATATAGAATCTGGTACAATTGGTTCCGTATTCGATGTATATGGTGAGGAAGAAGTCGAAGGTATTACTGGCGTCACAAGAAGAGGAATACTAGATAATATGCAAGAGGAGGCTAATCCAATAAAATGGTACGGCTATGATGTAGAAAATACAAGCGTTGTCGAACATTTTCGGAATTTATAAAAAAAAGAGCAAGAAATAACGCACACTTTTTACAAAAAAAAGTGGGAGTTAAACCATAATAAAAGCTATGTGTTTAGTGTTGTATTTGCGTCAGTAAAAAATACGGTGTATTCAAAATCTCACACACCCTCTAAAAAAATATATTGTCGCCCGCGGTAAAAATTTTAAAAAAGGCTTTAAGTTACAAGGTCACGAGAATTATATTATCAGCTTAGTTGATTTTAATTACTCTCTCCCTCTCTCGCTCTCTTTACCCCTTACACGATCTGTAAGGTATAAATTTGACACATATTTTTTCATCAATGCGCAGTTATACGGTGGCTTAAACTTTCATGTCGCTGATGCCTACCTTCACGTCTTCAACTTTTGCTGTTTGTTTCTTCTTTGCTTTCTTTGCTTTTTTGTTTTTTTGTTTATTTGTTTTTTCCTCTTTTGGAGGCACATATTCAGCGGTGTATGGTAGATATTTTTTGCCTTCCTCGTTTGTTTTTAACATGCTTGGGGGTAAAAATTCAACAATTTTATCTGGCATAACTACACCGTATGGGGTTTGGTAATTTTCAAGTATACAGCATATAACACGTGTACAAGCACATAACGTTGCATTTAACATGTGTACATACTTTTTTTTTGTATATTGCGTTTTTCCATCTTTATTTTTTTGCTTATTCTTTGCTTCTTTTTCACCGCAACGTATGTTCATAGCACGAGATTGGTAATCTAAACAATTACTACATGAGACTAACTCACGGTACGCATTTTCAAATGGAAACCACGCTTCCAAATCATATTTTTTTGCAGCGGCATTGTTTAATTCGCCACTGACAATATTCACTACTCGGTATGGTAAGCCTAAAGATCTTGTGAAATTTTCAGCTTGTTTGCTCATAACTTCATGCATTTCCCATGATTTTTCAGGATGGCATATAATAAATTGTTCAATTTTTTCAAACTGATGCACACGGAAGATACCACGGATATCCTTGCCGCCTTTACCCGCTTCTTTACGAAAGCAAGTGGATATACCACCATATTGAACTGGTTTTTCCAACAATGATTTTTCATGAAACCATTCATTCATATGAAAACCACAAATTGGTTGTTCAGATGTTGCTATCAAATATTTGCTGTCTTCTTCATCTTTTTCACCTGTTGCCCCAGTTACATGGTACAATGTTTCATTGAAATCTGCCAGTTGCGCCACACCCCCCATAACACTTTGATTCATAAAATATGGTGGTTGTAGTAATGTATAGTCACGTTCGACTAAGTATCTCATGGCATATTGTTGCAAAGCATAATTTAAAGCAACACCAACACCACGCATGAAATATGTTCTTGCACCGGCAACACGAACACCTCTAGCAGCGTCAAAACCTTCCAGGCGCGCTAAAATGTCACAATGTTGCAACAAAGCGCCACCAGGGCCACCACCAGGTCGTACAGATGGTAACGCATTTGGAAATTTCTCTGCAAGTGGGTTTGGCGTTTTTCCATCATATAATGTTGGTGCAATACGCCTATCGTTTTCAAGGTGCAAAGAAACTGTTACATTTTGATCATTGCCATTTTCATCCTCTTCGTCTTTAAATACTGGAACAGAGTCATGAACGTAGTTGCCGATATTTCCCACCAATTTGTTTACTTTCTCTTGTATTTCTTTCATTTCCTTCTCGGTTGCTGCAATTTCTTTACTTGCTGCTTTACTTGCAGCTAATAAATCGTCAATTGGTTCTTTATTTTTTTTACGTGCAGGAATTTGTTTACTAATTTTACCCTTTTCTTTTCTCATATCATCCACGGTCCCACGCATTTTACGCCATTTCTCGTCCAATAATATAATTTCATCAACTTTGGCAACATCATTAAAACGTCGACGTTCACTTTCACGTATCATCTCTGGGTTACCCCCTTTGTATTCACGAAAATCATCAATATCAACAGGCATATTTTTTAGATATAGTGTAAAATAACAATAATAATAGTGAAACGAATTTCAATATATTTTCTGTTTTTTTTTTTTTTAGAAAAGGAAAAAAAATGGGTATCAAACTAGTCAACAGTTATGTTGGTTCTGGTGTGTGCTTGTATTTGTGTGTGGTGTTCTAAACTAACTGTATGTTTGTTGTTTCCAACTCACTTTTCCACCCGTGGGATAGAAGATTTTTTCCAAAAGAAAAACTGAGAACACGCGAGAGGACTTATTATTAATAGTATAGTATTATATTATATAATATATAGTGTAAGTATACAATAGAAGATGTTTATATTATCATGATAATAGTGGTGTGTGTTGTTGTTTTGTTGTGGTGATATTTTTATTATTATATTATATTATATATGAAACAATTCTAATTCTAATTCATTGAATAATAATAATACAATAAATAATATTAATGGACAGGGAGAGTTACAATGCTATTATGAGCTATCCCTATGTTCCATTATATTATATCATTATATCTATGTCTTCCGTGTTATTAATATATTTATTATATTTATTGTATTTATTATATATATTTATTATTATTATATAAGTTAGCTCTATTTATTATTATAATTATCAAGCATCATATATATATATACTTGTATCTTTGTTGTATTTGTATTGGTGTCAGTTGTTATCAGTGTTATTATTATATATATTATATTACTAGTAGTAGCATGGGGCATGGGCTACTTGTATTACTATTACAGTATTATTATGTATGTATTTGAGTATATTAATATATATAAGGTGCTATATATACTCAGGAAGTACAGTATGAGTATAGTATAGTATACCTATATAGTAGAATATTTCTTAAATATATTTTCAATTTAATATTTATATATTTATACTATACAGGACAGTATGAGTAGTATAGTATAACAGTATAGTATATAGTATTTTTTATACCTTAACCTATATAATATAATAATAATAGATGATATAGTATAGTAGTATATTATTTTTTTTTTTATTAATATAATAATATAGCACAATAATATTACATGTATACGTACCATATACAGGCCAGGGCCAAGCTTTGGAGACATTACACACATCACATGCGGCGATGTTTCTTGTGAACATGTATATATTTCAATTGGCCCACATTTCATTGGCTCGGGGAAATATATTGTACACCCAACCATATAAACGATCGCGTTCGTGATGGAAACGAGGTGCGATGGTGGTGATAGTAATGATAAGACGAAGAATATAAATAAAAATAATAATTTGCAATTCCACGGGGTAGAACAACGTCAATTTGGGCAATCCAATTCACATACAAATGTAATGTATATTAATCCATTGTTCATATCGGGAAAATGTGAAATAAGTCAATTCGGTGATAGGGCAATAAAGAAAGGTGTACGCTACTCCAAAGCTAAAAAATATGGTACAACATTTACAATCGGGCTTTTGGTAGCGTCATTAGTGTTTATTATCATTTTTTTAATACATCAATTACAAACGAAAGATAATCGTCTACCAATTTTCAGCGTTGCAAGCATTACTCTTGCCACTATTGCTATTCAACTTACAGCTATGGAAAAATTCAGTGAAATACAGGGAAATGTCAAGAAAAATTTTATCATACTTTCAAGATTGTTTTTTCTTACAGCGGTACTAATTATTTTTGCTGCATCTGCGACAGAAGATGCAAAAGAACCCGTCGTCAAAAAGATGGCGCAAATCAATGTGGGCGTTGAGAAACCGAATGAGGAACTCTGTAAATTAATTATAACAGATAGTGACGATGCTTTTAAATTGGCGTGTTTAAATGTTAAAGGAAGGCCGTTTGCAGTGGGTGTGGCAAGTTTTAATGTTACAGACAAAAGAGATTTTTATAGTTTAGATATGTTTGTTGATAAATTTCTCAATTTGGTTTTAATGACATTGCGGAACAATCTGAAAGACAATCAAATGATGGCAGATGTTGACAAATGTTTAAATTTTATAGACAATGCTGTATGCACGGCTGTATTTACTGGCTGCGATGGCTCATGTGTCAAACTCCAGCCATGTGACAATTTTTGTGACGTTACAAATGCACACTGTACACCAAACGTGGCCTCTTCTACATACGATTTGATTCTAAACAATATACAAACACTTATTTTTGATGCGGGGGATCCAACTACTGCTGTGGGGGAAATAGTTGATGGTATATTGAAAGCCGAAAATTTTAGTCCTGATGAATTACAGAAAGTAAACCAATACAAAGAAGTGCTGTTTAAAGAAACACAAAATGTTTTGGAGCGAATATTCAGTAAAAATATTGATGATTGCAAGGTCGGGTTTGGTTTTAAAGGGACAGAATGTTTCAATATATCTACTAATGAATTGTCAAATGATTTGCAAGCGAATTATCGAAGAAGTATGACAGGGGGTGGTGAATGTACTACGGGTAAATTAGAACAAAAACTCATGAAACATACAAACAACAAGGAGGATGCAAATGCACAAGAAAACCGTAGTGTTAGAGTTGATATTGTACTAGAAATGGTAATCGTAGTTGTTTGCTCTACCGCCTTTGCATCCTTAGTGATAAAATCGTCAAAATTTAGAAAAAAGAGAGTAGGAAAACAACATTTTGCCAGGGTGAAACTTAATGTTCTTGATAAAATGAAAGTAGCATTATTATCTACTTTGACGATGCTTGTAGCGGTTGTAATATTTTTGCATTCATCAGAACAAGAGAAAAGAAAGAAACGTAACGATACAATAGTTTTCATAGTTTTCTTTCACTTTATTTTTCTGTTTACAATGTATACGTTTCTTTGGCAAATATCAACAGTATTTATCGGGTCAGTAAGTATCTTGTCGAATGCTCGCAAAAAAAAGCACACAAATTTTCTTAGACAGGGCCTCAATATATACTATGCATTATTTGGCTATCGAAGAGGCAAATTGCTCTTTTTAAAAATCATTTTGTTTGAAATAACAGAGACCATGTAAGTTGTCAAATTTGAGCTTATACGCAAAACGATTGTATTCTAACATATGTATGCGGTTGTACATTTTACAAAAATATACCCTCTTGTCGTTAGTGTCCAAATTTTATCCTTAGCAGAAATTAGCCCATCGGAGGATTTACAGTATATATATTCAAGTTGTATCTTATTGCTAATAAATATGGTTGTATCGCCATTAATATTGTGTTTCAGACGATATAACCCAAAACAAAACAAATTTTATATTTATTGCCTTGACTCGTTGCTAGATTTATTATACCTAGGCAACAACCTTGCCAATAGACAAACTAGCTCGGACAATGATAATGTATTTGTGCATCTAGCTATTGGTTATCCAGCATTTTCAATAGTGCTTCGAGTGAGGTCCGTTTTTCGTGCTTCAACAATTAATAATGATGATGCGAGCTTGATGAGAGAAACGGGGTCATCGCGCTCCTTCGTTCGGGCAATATCAATCAAAACAAAGCTCACAAAACTACAAATACAAAATTGCTACCACATTATGGAAAAAGCTATATACCTGGCGCAAATAGTGTGTGGTGTTACTGCATTTTCTATTATCCATCATCGAATAGTCTATCAAAATACAATTTGTAGGGACGAATTAACAGGATCGTTTTATGATAATGCTTCTCCCAAAATTATGTTTACTAACACTATTTGGTCAAACCCTAGTAAGTAAAGGTTTCTGCTTCATTTGTAATTCTGCTAGTTGCAACATTTTCTAACTATTTAAACATGTACATGAAGCATGTGGTTATGAACATATAACAAAAATCACTGCAAGACACAAAGACATACAGTATATACCAGAAGCAATCGATAAATGCAGCAACTTAGAACACTTGGATTTGGGGCATAACAATATTAACGCGTTAAACAGATCTATTTTTCATTTAACAAAATTGAAGAAAGTGATTTTAACTGGAAACAATGTTGCTACCAAATTATCAATAGCAAATTACAATCTAAAACCACAGGTATTTCCACCGAATTTCATCTGCAAATTTCTATGGTCATCTTTAGTTGAAATAGATGCATCGAATAACAACTTCTTTGAAATATCAAAATGTATAGGTAAATTTGAAAGTATGGTGCGTTTAGATATTCGCAATAATACAATCCATGCAAGTGGCATACATAAAAATATTACAAAACTGAATAACTTAAAATATTTTTTGATTACTGGCAATGCTGTAGAGGCATCATTGTCATGGCAGAAACAGCACGTCACGCCAGCATTTGATGGGAACGGCGTGCTTGACTTCACAATTAAGTTTTTCAAAGATACGTTAACATCATTAGATATCAGTCACAATCAGTATGTTCGTTTTGATGATATTATTGATTATTTGGACAATTTAACGAAATTAGAAATATTAAATGCATCACACAATTTATTGGAAGGCGAATTGTCATTTCAAAAAACAGCAAAGATGCAACAGTATTCTTACGATAAAGCCACAATTCAAACAACTGTAAATAGAACATTAGAAAAATGGAAGTCATTGGAAATAATTGATATCTCGAACAATCGTATAGAGAATATTCATAGCATAGGTGTTATTTTAACACAAAAAATGGAAGATGCCGGGAAAAGAATATATTTTATGAATAATAACATAAAATCACTTTCTTTTGCGCAGGAAATCAAGCATTTTCATCCATACCTTCCAAAATCCATATATAATCAAACACCAGATCTTTTTATACTTACATGGAACAGTCATGATATTCATAGAATTTACCGTTTTGACTGGACTTATTTTTGTGTTTTTAAACAATTAAGTTTCCTTTTTTTTTCTGCTGTACCAAAGAAAACAGTAACAGAAATTCCAATTTGTTTATCTAGAATATCTACAGTACACATTGATTGTCAACACTACGCAGAGAATTTACTATCGAATTGGAATCCTGCATTTTTTCAAAAACCATATTCCCAAATTAGAAAATTGACGTTTAGACTTTGCAAGAGTACGAATTACAGTTTAGATTTGCCTATGGTTCCAATGAATAGTAATTTAGAGTATTTGCATATAGTGCAGTCCGAGTTATCGTTTAAGTTTCCAAGTATAGAAAATTTTACTGATAATAGTACTTTGTGTGGGATAAAAGAAATTTCTTTTCTTCATAACAAGTTACATGGTCCATTAAGATCGTGGGGTGCTAATTGCTCGATAGAAAAACTTAATGTAGCGATGAATCATTTGCATGGAGATGTAGCGCAGCTATCGGCACTGCTGAAAAACTTAAAGAAATTATATTTGTTTCATAATAAAAGAATAAATGGTAGTTTGCCCAATGTTGCTATACCTAAACTTAATTGTTTAGATATTCGTGGGACTGGAATTGCTGGTCCGATTCCATCGCAGTACTTTAAATTAACGATGTTATTATTACCAATAACATACGAGAACTATTCTACCTTCCCACCCCAATTAACGTGTGAAAAAAAAAAAACAGAATTGTACTATGAGGAAAGCTGGATTTCTGGTAGTTTGGGGCCATATATGCAGTGCATAAAAAGTGGGGAAGAGAAGAGATGGAAAATTGATTGTTTGGATAATAAATTGTGGAAATCATAGAGGGTATAAGTGTGATAGCAAAGCAAATTATAATTTAAGTATATATACTAAATCTTACTTATAAGTTAAATGAAAATTTTATAACTGTGAAAATGTGAAAGTCTATTTCAAATTGAACCATGAAATATGTGATTAAAGTATATATAAGTTATTTGATATTTGTGGTATACAGTATATTATGATAAGCTACACCGTATGAGTACCATATAGTACTAATTTAAATACACACATACATCTCCATTTTCGATATATTTTAAAATATATTATAAACTCAAATTCTTTTTCCTCTACCTTTTTTGTTACTTTTTCCACCTCTTTTACTAGAAGATTTTTTTGTTCCACCGCGTGCTCCAGCATGATGGATTTTCTGACCTCGTTTATTCTGTGTATGTCGTCCACCACGACCACTACCACCACTAGTATTAACTCCACCCCTACCTCTTCCACGACCGCGTGATGTACCACTCTTACCTCGTCCCCTTACACCACCCTGCCGACGTGTATTCCGAGGTGCTTTTACTAGCTTATTACGGTTTGGTACTAATACTTCTTTTTTGGATCCATCACTGTCACGTACTATTGCTACGTTTACGTTATTATTCGTGGTCTCTTCAATAATTTCAGGCCCATCAACACTAGATTGCCGCTCCAGGGAGAAAGCACCACTAACATAGTCATCTTCTTCATCTTCATATTCATCATATTGTGCTATGATAGAAGCATAAACAGCTTTTAAATCATTTTCCTCTTTTATTTCCTCTTTAGTTTTTTTACGTACATTAGCTAATTCCTCTTCAATATGCTTGGGCAATAAAACAACTTCATCCCTACTATTTACATGTTGATATGTTATTGTATTTGCTGTTGATAATGGTTTATCTGCACCCAATGCCACACATAATGATTGTATCATTGCAATGCTTTCGAAATTACCACCTAAATCTAACAAAATTTGACAAACGGTTCTTACAATTTTATCAAAATATGGTAATAAATTTATTGTAATACTATTCAATAGCTCGTTGTTTTCACACACGGAGACAAAGCACCACAACGTTGTTAATATATCCAACAAATATGCAATCCAATCAGAGATTTTTTCATTCGTTATTGTACCAGCAGGTTGAGTAACACTATTAGATATGCGCTCAATTAGCTCTAAAAGTGGCCCCGCAGTAGACTCGAGGGTCTCATTTAAGTCTATGACATAATTTGGTTGTAGAACTAACAGTTGGTTAAAAATAAATTTGGTTTCATTGAACCTGCTCTCTGTAGTTTCAATAGTAGCAACCTTACTATCTGCATATCCGTATATACAAATAAAATCTAATATTTGTGGCGCGCTAACGATCCAATTATTGTAAATGTAATCGCCATACGAAATGTTGCCACCAGCATTACTTTCATTCTTTCTTCCAAATCTAGGATCAGTTTCATACTCATTTTTATCTACTAACCTTTTAAAAATGTTGAATATACGACCGTATAGTAATGTTTTGCGAGCGCTTCTACGTTCTCCTTCGATTGACTGATGCGCAGCAATATTGTTATCAAATAAAGACGAATTACAATTCTCTTCCTCCTCATCAAAGTAAACGATTTTTGCTAAACGATCAGTCGGACGATCCGAAAAACGCAAGAAAGTATCAATATAGGTCCTAATATCTTTATTATTTGTTAAATTATCTAGAAAAATATTAAATGGTTGTTGCAACAAAAACTTAGATAAATCATCAACACCATACTGTAATGCATACGCCTCTGTCTCACCAACTTGCATTAATTCATGTTCTGGCGCAAGATCTGAGGGTAGGAATGCACTGATCATACTGCTTTATTCTTTCCAGTTTCTTTATTTATAACTTTATTCATACGTATCGCATTTCGGACGAGTCAAAGAGTAGAATGCACACCACTGCGAAAGACTATTTTTTTCAATCATTTTTTTTATAGTATTATTATTCCCAATAATAAATAATTATTGAAATAAAATAATATATAAATAATAATAAAATTATTTATTATTTTTTTTTTTTACTATTATTATTTTTATTTATTATACCTGTAGTAGTAATAGTAGTGTAGTGTATTTTTATTAGCACGTTATTTACCAGCTGTTATATAAGTTATTAAGGTGTATGATTATTCGGATTTTAGATTTTTTTGTTCGAAGAAGAATTATAAATTGAAAATAATAATACAGTTAATATAAATTAAAGCACCTCTTTAATAAGGATTTAAAATAAATGTTTATGCATACGCACAACTACATTTTTGATGAAATTATTCATACTTTTATTTCTTCTAAAACTTCATCCACAATATCGTTTCCAAAGTTCTCTTCAAAAAATCTTTTTAGTGTCCTCGGTTGACATTCATTTGGATGACGTACATTCATAATTTTCTCAGCCCGTCTTACTCGGAGAATATATCAATAGTTTGTTTTTACCCATTTGTTCTAATTTGCATATATACAAGTTGTGTGCCGTGTTTATACGAGTGATCGCGTTTTATATCAAGGTATGTATTATATGTTCAGATGTGTACCGTCATGCGAGTTGGGCACCTTGGTGTTGTAAAAAATTAATTCGTAGCAGCAAAGAAAGAAGAAGAAGAAAACGGATAGAAGATAGAAGAAGATGCGGACAATTAAAATTAATTCTAATTATTAGAGCTGTACTTTTTTTTTTGATTAAGGTATTGTTGATCAGTTCCGAGCCAACTTAAACTTAAACTACTAAATAGATCGAAAAATGAATAATAATAAAATTAATAAATTTGAAACACATTTGTTCCATTTGTGTGTATTTCGGGATTTCAGATAATAATAATAAATAATCGTAATAATAATAATAATAATAACAATAATTGAAATTATACACCACTGCTGTCTTGTAATAATAATAATATAATAATAATAATAATAATATTATTTTTATTGTTGTAGTAGTACCAGGTAGTAGTAGTGCACTAGTAGTAAAATAATAATAATAAATAATTACATTTTGTTATTAACAAATGTAAACTTTAAGTTCGTTCAAGTGACTCTGGAACAATATACAATTGTTAGTAGTAACGCAAGTTAGCAACAAACGTTTAGAAAATAGCAATATAAGTATCATTATAATTGCTTTAATAAAAGGAATGTACCGACCCCCACCGCGTCCTCAACCGAAGAACCCATTTTTTGCCATATTTGTCTCCATTGCAATCTTTGGTGGTATTTTTGTTGCTATATTTTTAGTTGGGCGGTGTGTGGAGAAAATTCAAGAGTGGTTAAACAAGAAGTCTTTATCATCACCACCTAATATTAACGCTACAGGACAAGACATTAAAGGCAAAAAAGATCAGTAATTTGTAATACTCGTTAATGATTAGAGATACATATATATATGAGGATATTTTTTAGCATTTTGAAGCTTATAGTAATAATAAATGCAATTTTTGCAAAAGAGTTAGTCGAAGAAGAAGCAGAAGATGTTAATAGTTCTTTAAAGTGTGTTAGTCCTAATTCAGCACATTTTATTGCGCATTCAAACATCGATTTTTCATTAACATTTGAATCTACAGAAAACGTAGAAGCTATCGTTGAACAAGATAGCTTGAGTATGTGCATAGAATTGCGATACTTGAACCTAAATGAAAATGGTAATATTCCTCAAGTTCAACATAGCTGTGGTTTATTAGATATTCTTACAAAAAAATACAGTACCAATAAAAAAGAACGTCTCAATGATATGAACATTGGTGCGGATATAGTTGACAACAATGATGATATTGACGAAATGAAACAGATGGTGACATTAGACTTTTCATTAATGGGACTAACCCAACCTGGCAAAGTACAATATAATATTGAGTATAAATTAAAATCATCCGGTAAAGTTTTTACGTGTTCAGATACTTTTCAAATTGTGTATTTTCCAGGATGGGATAATTATGTACAGTATTATTATGATGCAACCAAGACTTTGATAAATGTGAAACAAGAAATTGAGACAAACAATGGAATATTAGTGCCTGGTTCATATGATTATCCATTATTAAGTTACGAAAAACTGCCTGATTTAATCGGTCCACAAGCTGAACCAGCTCAAAAAAATCGTAAATTACACAAAAGTTTAGTGGTAACATTTGCTGGGGAAAATTCAATGAAAGAGATAGACGAGCTAGTAAACCAGTTCAATACCCCAAATTATAAAGTAATTTTATGTGTGTATGATAAATCGAATTGGACATCTTACAAATGGATTAAAGATGTGCTTTTAATACGGGTTTTGCGTACCATGAAGTGGTGGTTTGTTAAACACTTTCTTCACCCTGATTTTGTACGTGCATATGATTACGTTTTACTAATCGATGAAGATTGTAATACTAAGAATTTAAATCCTGATTTAATGTTAAAAGATGCAAGAAATTATGGAGTACAAATCGGCCAACCAGCAAACGGTCATGGATCATATGGATCACATAATGTTGTACGCTTAAAGGGTACACAAGATATTAGCAATAGCAATGTAATCAACGATTCAAATGAAATAAGACCCGAAGATATTCCTATCGGTACATGGACAACGTTTGTTGAATGTGGTCCATTTACATTTTTTTCCTCAGAGGTATGGCCATGTGTATGGAATATGCTTCAACCAGATGTTACGTGCGGTTATGGCTATGACTTGATGTGGGCAAATTGTGCACCAAATCGTACTGCTGTTTTACATCATCATACAATGATACATGAAAACAGAAAGCCAGGGTCTGGTAATAATAAAAATTTTGGTACAAGGTGTGCTGCTGAAGGTCTATTTTTGTTCCAACGCTTAGCACATATTAATATGACACCATTTGACCCACAAGAAATTCGAGATTTTGATGAAGTGAAAGATCGTGTTGTATCTTTGAAAGAGGGTGATAATAATAACAAGATGGAACAAACAGAGGAGTCGATGGAAACTGTTAGCATAAATAACAATGGCGAAGTTTCAGCTACATTATTTCCCGGTAATGTTAATCATATTGAAAATAAATTGAAGTTTGAAGCTCAAATTCAAAATACGAAAAGTTTTAATGAACATATTTTGTGGATTGAAAATCAAATAAAAGAAAAGAAATTATTGATGGAAAAACTGAAAAAAGATTTAATTGCTTTAAACCGCGAAAAATCAATTTTGCTCGATAAATTATGAATTTTTATATTCCCTTTTTTTGTTTTTACACGAAGAAGAAGTAACATCTACAATCAGACTTGTAAAGACGCAAAGCCCAGACTCGAAATTTAGACATTTCGTTTCCCTCTGAATCACTTTCAATTGAATAAGTTATTAATTCACATTTCAAAGACAGTAAATTCACCCTAGATGCAGGTCTAGTCGATGAAAATTTTACATTCATACACACTTATATATATATGACAACACCAGCTACGAATACTAGACTTTGAGAGAGAAAGTGTGATGGAAGGAACGAGAGAATGAATGTCATTTATATCCATATATATTATTTACAGGGAGTAAAATTTTATTAAATCAATGAGTAAGAATTAAGTATATATACTTAATTCTTATATATACTTAATTCTTACTCATTGATTTAATAAAATTTTATATATATATTATATACTTAATTCTAATTGGCGGAATTCGATGTCGTAGAATTAGTGGGATATCTCTATGCACTGGGTCATAAATTCCCTCATCCCATGCACGTCGTATTTCCTTTGGCTGTATGGTAGTATTGCCTGGAGTGCCAATGTTTGGGTCCAACAAACGGTATGCGTCAAATTGAACTATAGTATCGATCAATTTTCGATTAAACAGGCGTTGTAAACGGTGACGAACAATTGGTAGCTTGCATTTTGTGCCTATGTATAGAAGGTCAACGGGATGTTCCGGGGAACCTTGAAACAAATTCAGAACCAGACTGACTTTCATAAATTCATGAATTGATGTTCTGTATTCAGCATGATGACACTCCATAGCTGTAATACCCCTACGATCGGTTGTATATTCTTCATTCCGTTGAGAACAACTACTTTGTATTGAGGGCGAAAACGTATTGTCACTTAGGGGTGTGGCCGATGCACCTCCCCATTGAAACTGTCGCGTCATTTTTAGCATTCTTGCGCTTGCTATGTCCGACGACAAAGAATCCTCAGAAGTAGCAGGGGTGCGATTACTAGTGCTACTTCGTACGTGGTCCCTATTGGGGTTACTAGTTGTTGTTGTGGTGGTAGTCGTCGTGGTCGTGATAATACGAGATTGCATCATCATCCGGGGACGCGCCGCACGAGGAGTGCGCCTCCTCAACCGTCCATCATCACCGTTGGCAGATGACCGTGTCCGTGATGCCCGATCCGGTGTTCTGGCAGCACGTGGAACTGTCGACTGATGATAGTCATTTAGCACCGCCTGGGGAACTGTCTTGTAAAGAAGGTCGTCTGTTATATCACGTCGCTTTATTGCTGGAAATAAATGCGATGGGAATGGCGCCAAAAGTGTAGGATGATGGATGATGAACGATGCGTGTGCCCTATCTAAATGGCTGTATTGTGCATTAAAACAGTCCACAGCTTCTAGAACTATGCGGTTGTGAAATAGGCAATTCCGGATACGCGGAATTGCCGAAATTTTATCTAATGCATCTTCAAATCGTTCCAGAGTGGGGGGCAAACATCCAGCTCTTTGCTGCTCTTGCATCTGTAGAAAATTGAAAGGCATCATAGAAGATAAAAAGTTTTCTATGGAATTATTTTCGAGGATATTATTCTTACGTGCATCCGCTGGCATGTGTGGCAAAGTTTTGCGTATATACGGGCTCATCTCCCGGATACCAAAGTCAGTAGTAATCATGTTGCCCTCGTGTGTCAGTCCTGCTGGGTATAAAGCTTCCAAATATGACGCAGCGTATGCGCCATACATTTGATTCCTGAGAGTCGAGAACCCAAAGCCGCCATGTCTAACAGGGTATGTGTATCTGATTCTATCGTCAATCGATACATTATCATATTGAAGACCTGTCGTTGTAATACCTATATGTTGCATCCAGTTATCGATATAATCTGCGAGGCACACTGAAGCGTTTTCCACGCGGGGTAGCATCGTATTATGCGGATTGCCCGTCGGATTTAGTGGTGCAACGAATTGTTGTAGATTGACCTGCTGGAATATAAAAGGTGGGAGTGTCCTGAGGAAGTGGGTGAATGTCGTGCGATAGCAGTGCAACATTAAATCATGCCTGTATTGCGGGCGGTCAACGTACTTTTTTACCCTGCCCCAATGGCCGATAATGCATTTAAATCTTTTCAACACTGCCGTTATACGATATGAGTCTGGGCCAATTGGTATACCTAAAACATCAGTACCCGTGATTGCCGTCATGTACTTTACAACCTCAGAGGGAGAAAAGATAGTTGAGACGTATCGCTCGGTTGCCTGTGTTCGGGTGTCCATATCAGTAAAGGTATATGTGGTTCTTAATTTTGTTCCTGAATCAAAAACTTCGTATTTGCACGTGCAGTCCGTGCCTTCCTCTGTGTGGTTCTCGAAACTTTGGCATGCCTGTCGTAGCGCGGTCGTTGCGATATCAAGGTTCCCCATCGTCACTACTTCTAATTTGTGCAAATTGAATGTAGCGTCTAAATCAGTCTTAACTTCGTGATTAAGCTGCATGTAAATCCGTGCTGCTATTTCTGGAGGTGCGACAACAAAGATATCATCGGCATATGCAAGAATAAGACAACCGTCTGTTTCTAATGCTCTATCCGGGTGTTTTGATATCCATATGCGACGCAGTGCCATCATATGTCGTATGGCCTTCTGATGAACAGGCCGTAAGCCAGAAATGTACATGAGTGATGCCAAGGGATCGCCTTGCTGGGTGCCTTCTTGACTTTCGATGTAAGTACCAATATCTTTTGCCCGACATACGTATAAAGATGCGTTCTCATAATACATAGCTTTGATGTACGGGAACATAGATGGGAAAGCTTGGACCGTTCTTTTGATAATCTTTTTTCTGTTGATGGAATTGAAAGCATTGGATGCGTCTAATTTCAGGAGTACCATCTTTGTAAATCGCTCCAGGTGAGTTTGTATCACCATTGCGACTTTGGTAGTGCCATTAGATGACCCACTGGCCATTTGCGTAGCCCCAAAATGTCGAATAATTTGTGGCTTTCTGCGTCTCATAAGAAAACGCCCGGCTATCCGACGCAAGGTGTGTCCCACTGAGATTGGGCGTTGGCCAGAAGGTTTTTTCTTTATCATAATTAAGCGGCAACCGCGTAAAATTGCAGCACATTTAGGTGATAGCTGGCCAGTCGCTATCTTATATATTATCATTGCCACGTTACGCGAAGAAATATCAATATGATTGTGCTTTGGTTGTCCCAGAGGCCCTCCTTCTCTGGAGACAGTCCGTGCAATGTCTTTAACGATTTTTGGGGTTAAACCATCCAGCCCGGCAGACGAGAGTGGATCCAGAGTCCGGGCAATATTGAGGATGTCCATAAGCATCCAGTCCGGTGGCCGTTGTAGAAAGATGTCTTTTTTCGGTATATCTCGCTGCAAGTCATCCCAATCCTTTTCCGTCATCGGATCCTTGGTTTGAGGATGTTTCTGACGAACCAGGTTCATGTCCGGGTGGGCTGGCATACCGTCAGATGATAATTGTTTGGTTGCCTTCGACAGTGACGCGTGCCGTAAACTTTTGAGTATTAATTCTGCGTTTGGGCCCATGGTAGCCTTGGGTGTCTTTATTAAGCCATTATTTTTAGCGTATGTGTACCATTTTTCTACTTCATCATACACAGTATGCCACTGGCCCGTGAGGATCATTTCCCGTGCTGTTATCACATCAAATTTTGTCCCAGGATCCCTGTATAAATATTTGCCTTCCTCATCTTGAAGAGGGACCCGTATGAGCGCTACAGACATCATATATAGTAGGCCCGGCGTCCATATATTCAATTGCCCATTGCATAGCTCTGCATCTTGTGCTATTACATTGAACAATGTCTCGTATTGATATTTAGCCGAATATGAGTTTGCAGTGAATGCGTCCAGCGCACGATATTTGTCAATCGATGGCGGGTGGCCCGCAAATATCGCTTCCAGCTTCGCTCCATTATTCATCATTTTATGCCCAGAGTACAGTTCCGAGTCATCCTGGATTCTTGCTGCTGTGGACAGTAGGTGTACCAACGGGATTTTGCTTACACCATCGCATATCTCTTATAATATATCTTCTTTATAATAATTTTATTTTTATAATTTAATGAGTAAGAATTAATTATATATTATATAAATCAATGAGTAAGAATTAAGTATATATATATCATAATACGCGCATAACTACTATACTATATACGCATATATATAACTTATGTATGATACACATTATATCATATGTACGAACACTAATTACAAGATATATAAATCAATGAGTAAGAATTAAGTATATATATATGATAACTTACTCGTATTTATTAATCACAGACATAAAATTTCATTTAAATTAATGAGTAAGATACTACTTGGTAATTCATATGATAAAACATTTATTAATTGTTTTATAACTACAGGGAGAATTTCTTAAAATCATTTTGCCAACACTAGCATGTTACAAAATTCTAACTCATATTAGCATCTTAGATTTTACACTTGTTTTGATTTTCTTCTTGTTGTCGACTTTTTTACCTTTTTGTTTTTGTTTTTGTTGGTTTTATCATATAACACATACGGATGTTCTTCTTCTTTGTGCCTTATCCTCGCTCGTTTTACTTGGCCAACATGATCTTTTATCTCTGTTGATGTTTTGATATTTCCCATATATTTTTCAATAGCTTTATAACGATTGGGCCATGATCGAAATTTGACAAATGCTTGCATAACTGCAAAACTAAACGCATTAGACCAATGACCGTTTCCCCCCACCTCTAATTTTTCAATATCTTTTTCCCTGTATGCACATTGTACACGTTCCAAATTTTCTTGTTCTGTATTTGAATAATCATATTTTACTTCATTTTTTTTTGCAAAATCCTTTATGCAATTCATTTGCATTGTTTTTTGAAATTGGACTCTGCAGCGATTAACATCAATCTTTGTGTACCGTCTATTTGCTCCAGTCGCCACATGTGTTTTTAATATATATATTGGAACTTTAAAGCTTTTCAATTGCATAGTTTTACTGTTCCATAATTTAATGGGATTCCGAAGTTGCGTTTCTGCTTGCCATGATGTAAAAATGTTCTTGTTAAAATTCGAACTATTTACGTCATCCTTGCTCAAAGGTTTTTTCATAGGAACATTGCTCACGAGTTTAATTTTTTTTTTATTTTTACTACCACGTGGGCGACCTTTCTTTCTTTTACTACTCTGGGGGGTTATCTTTTTTTTGTTTGTTTTACTACCACGTGGACGGCCTCTCTTTTTCCTTTTAATCGGTTTATCTAGGGGGTTATTAAAGAATAGTTCTTCGATTGTATCGAAAAATTCGTTGTCTTCCTCTACTGTCTCATACGTATGTGTGAATTCCTTGTTGTCACACAGGTAATCCAGTTCCAGGACATGGTCCAGGACATAATCTAATTCCTCGTCTCCGTCATCCGTTATATCTGGTAATTCCTCGTCCTCCGTTTCATTTCCTGTATTACCAGGGGAGGGTATGTCATCGTCTTGCAGAAATATTGGTGTATCGTTGTCAAAAAAGTTATCTGGATCAGAACGACCATCGTTGATTTCTACTTTTTTCGTCTCACCTTTTACTTTATTCTTGTTTGTACCTGGTAAGAAACTATCAAGAGGTTCAGATTTTTGAGTAGTTGAATTTAACATCAGGAAATTTGGTATGGCTAAGAGTTCTTTCTTTGCTTCGATATATATATAGACTAAATACAATCGAAACAGAGATGATTAAAAATAAATTAAGTAGTTAAAAAGGGAATATCTGCAGCATTCGCGTTATCGTAGAAGAACAACGTGCAATGTCTGATGCGTGTGTTAGTTTCACCAAACCAATTGGGTGATAGTATTATGATGTTTTTATTATTAGTATTATTAAAGCAAACTACCTGGTAACTAAAAAAAAAAAAAACTACTTACTTCAATAATTGTATTCAACTGGTTATAATGTTATAATAGTATATAATAAGTAATCAAAAATTTCATGTAGAAAAAAATGTTGAGGTCGTCAAAGTGTTGCTCCGATTTTAATATTGTGCCCAAATATCCACTATATCGACATTTGTACACCAAATTA
>Ga0099797_100102_pt1 | contig 52376 bp, 21 predicted proteins | sample Uncmet_Sort48C_1_FD_89871 | JGI IMG/M metagenome (GOLD analysis project Ga0099797, IMG submission 89871) | Marine eukaryotic communities from CALCOFI LINE 67, Pacific Ocean - C012_Sort48C_1 | ecosystem: Environmental > Aquatic > Marine > Oceanic | place: Pacific Ocean: Monterey Bay | collected...
GCGAGAATGTCGGTGCCGTTGCCGCGGTTGAGGAAAACGACAAACATGACTCAAAAGCCATTTTATCGAAAACGCGTACTAGTACGGAAAATAAGGACAAGATAAATTCAGATTATGGTGACGATTCCAATGGAACTACTTATAGTAGAGAAGTAGAAATTCCGGAAAAAATTGCGAAAGATGATGGGATGATCGAAAATGCTGTAAATAAGAAGTCGACTTTGGAAGAAACAGTGAAACAATCTCAGAGTTTTCTCAAAAAACTACAACAAGAAATTAATGTTGAAAAAGAGATCTTGAAAAAAGAGGAGAATGTTATTGAAGGTACAAAGGATGATGTTAGTACAAAGGATGATGTTGATGCTGTTGCAAAAAAGGATGTTGATGTTGCAACTCACACAAAAGATATACTACATGAAAAAGAGAAAGACATTAAAAGAGAATTTATGCAATTAGATGAAAGTAATAGTGATAGTGGTGCTATTAGAAAAGAAGCTGAAGAGGATCGTGTTGAATCGGATCGTGTTGAATCAGCTTCTTCGGTAATAAAACACAGTACAATAAGCGGAGGAGAAGAGGAGACTGCATTCAAAAAGAATTCAGAAGTTGAAAACATTGAAAGAGAAATAACTGTAGCGGGGGTCAGGTTGAAAGGGATTGATCATCAGGTTGGTTCGGAGGAAAATCCTGTGAAAGTAGTAGTGAAGGATTCGAATATAGAAGTCGGAAGAAAATTGGGGGAGGATTTGGATTTGGATTCGGATTTAGATGGAAATAAGGCTTTGCAAAGTTTGCAAGATGATAGTGTAGTAATGGAAACTAGCAGTGTGGATACTGGAGTAGAAGAAGAGACAACAAGAAGTGAAACATCAGCTACGACTATGATGGAGAAAAAATCAGTTGATGTTAGTAGTGCATTAACTGATGATGATACTATCATTGATAGTGTAGAAAGTTCTAATAGTGGAATTTCCGGTGATGATATAATATCATCAAAGACAAAGACAACATTTTTGAGGACCAAGAGGAGAGGTCGAGTGGGAAGCAGAGGAAGTAGGCAAGGTAGGCGTAGAAGTAGGAGTTCATCAAGACGACATGGGAGGAGGAGGAACAGGGAACGGAATAACAGGAGTGTAAACAGAGAGGTGTGAGATTGAATTTGATATTTTTTTTTTTCAATAGATTTGGGTTTGATTTTATGAATGGTTTAACTTTTCTGGTGTTGGTGTTGTGAATTTGATGTTGGTGTTGTGAATTTGGGTAGTGGAAAAATTCGGTGTTGTGAATTTGGGTAGGGGAAAAATTCGGTGTTGTAAAAACTTTGGGTTTTTAAATTCTGTTGTAAGTAAAACATTTCATAACGATGGTCAATTGATTTAGGTGGTTTGTCTATTGAGGTTTCAAATTCCAATTAAAGATTTTTAGTAACAAGATAGATTTGCGCATTTTTTTTTGAGGAAGGAAGGATGGATCCGAGTTATATAATATCGTACGCACAGTGGAATCAGATAAAATGATCAGATATATCATACGATAGCGATTTTTGAGTGACAAATTATGTGAAGCGGGATCATATCGAAGTGGTTCATTCGTTGCTGGTGGGGTTAATAGCGTGTCTGAATGTGGGGCTGTGCTATTGCCGTGTTCATGTAGTTTATAGTTTGGTGTTTCAGCGTAGAATGGTGCATGATGACGTCATTTTTTGTTGCATGATGGCATGGAAATTTTTTCGAGAGATACTACAGGAATTGTCATCCAACACCAAGGACAGTGAAGCTTGGTCCATTCTTGAGTGAGCATCGTCGTGGTGGGTGTTTTTTTAGTCATCTACAAAATCAGTGTGACGGATATATCATCTGTTCAGGTTTTTTTATGTCTCCAAAAAAAGAAGCCATTGATACATTCCGATCATGCAGTTTGGTCATTTTTTTCCATGTTGATCTTGTTAAAAGGATCATCATCTGATCAATCTTTTTTTGGATTTGTCTTGGACGAAAGTTTCGTCTGATTGCAACCGAAATCTGTCTATTATAGAGGTGGTGTTCATATTAAAATACATGCCAACCAAATACTAATAACTCTGAGGAGTTTTTTAATTAATAGTACTAGGCAACATTGTCATTAGTCTATATAATTTTGTAGTACCCCAAGTTAATACACAACCACAAAAACACCAAAATGTTTCTGCCTATGGCAAGAATTGCATTAAGAGGAGCTCCAAAACTCCAATTGACAAAGAATCACCATGCTTGCAGAGCCACAAGATTTCCATTCTTTCCAATCGATTTGTTGTTGAAATATGGACCAGACGTTATTGTCAAGGATAGAGTTTGGTATTTTTTTGTTTTTGTAATTTTGCATTGTTAAAGCCATATAGAGTTTCAGTTTGGTATTTGTTTCATGGGACATTGTTATCGTAAAGTCATAGAGTGGTGTTGTAATGACATCGTGTTTTGTTGTTAATAACTAAATTTTTTTGTTGTGTTCAGTTTGTGTAAATTGTGGGCAGGTGCATGATAATTGTAATTATATTAAATGAATGATTAGTCAAGTTAACATGGCAAGTGTAAATATTTCAAAAAAAAAACAACGCATCATAATATATAATTTCGAAACCCAGGTTCTTTTTCTTCTATGCACGATTTTGTTATGTTATCTCTGCAGCAGCTTTCATTCAATGGCATCAGCCATATGTCGGAGCTGATTATGAACATACATGGAAATCACCACGATATTTACGAAGGAAAGCATCAATGGAAGCTTCAGGTTTGATGGAAAGAAATATGAAAATCAAGAGAACTACCTTCTATTTGCCAGATGAAATCGACAATGATATTGATCCTAGCGAAGAATAAGTGTTTAAGTTGGGGTGTCAACAATGTTTGTTTAACTTTTGAAGGGAGTTTTTCGGTTGTAAATGCAAGGAGGTGATGATGGTTGTTGTATAGTTGTATAGCTATGTGGAGTTGTGGAGTATGTGGAGTTGAGGGGTTAATGTTGTATATGTCAGGAGAATCGGCATGGCCGTTTTGGTGAAAGTGAGGTTCAAAAAGTTGATCAACTTTGCCAGTTTGATGATGATTGATGGTTGCTGTGCAGTGTGGGAAGGGAAAAAGGGAAACACAATGTTGTGCAGTTATGATGACAAAATTTCTATCGTAGATTTGGGATCGTAGTGTGAGTATCATCGTAAGCTTGATTCATATCTTCTGCGAATCTAATCTGATGATGTTACACTAGATATTGAAAAAACGACGATAGATTGAAGAAACGTGTCAGCATAAGAGTTGGCTGTTGTCGGCTGTTTTCTTGACAGCAGGATAGACAGATTTGCTTCTTAATGTGTGTGGAAATTGTCAAGGAAACAAAAGGCATAATGATGAGAAAAACACGTACTAGTCATTAATGGCAAGAAACGATGTTGTCGATGTTGATCAGTTTTTTCCGGAGGATCTTTCAATCAAAAACGATCGATTCGAATTGTGGACATGATCACATCGTGAAGTGAAAATTGGGGAGAACTTTTGCCGAATGATGAGCTGGCGCTACAGTGGCATCATCAATGAAAAACGGCATCGACGTCTGTCAGGAATTCGACTGGGACTGTTTCTACTTGTGTGTAGAAATTGGATCGATCAGCGATTTTTTATTGCAAATGCGATGGTGAATTTCTGATTTTTTTTTGTGCAGGTCGGTTGTCTAATGAAATTTTATCGTATCATGATAGTTGCAACATTTCTGTAGTATTCTTTGAGCATGTGTAGTACTAGTAGGTTTTTTGTGGTAGCATTACACAGTGTCATTTGGACATGATTTGCCTGTGTGGCATCACATGTGTTCGGTATTTCTGTGTTTGTCATGATAATTTCGATTGTTGACATTTTCTTGTTATTTCTAAATCTCTAGGGGTGTATAATACAGTATTCTGACAGGAGACTATCTCTGTCATACTATTAAGTCAGTTCTAATCGACGGTCAAGTCGGAGCGATTTCATAATATCAATTTTCATTGTAATTGCTCTGCAGAAAGAAGCTATTTGATTTACCGACAAAAAATGTTTGCATTGAGCGGTAACCGCAGCATGCAGCAGCTGCGGAGAGCAGTTCTCTTGGTTCCCCGTCGGACAGCAGCAGCAACCACAAAATGTTTTTCAACTTCCACAAGCAATGTAAATCTAGGGGCAGCTGCTGGTGCTGTTAAATCCGCGAAAGTGGCGAAACCAGCGGCTGCAACGAATGTTGATGGGAAGGCAACGACGTCGTCTTCCTCATCGAAGAAAATTTCTCCCAAGCTGTTCTATGAAAAATTGAAACAACACAATGTCAATTTTTACACCGGAGTTCCGGATTCACTTTTGAAAGATTTTACAGGTTTTTTGACTGATGAAATTGGTGAGTCCCCCAATTCTGGTGTGATCTCCGCAAACGAAGGGACAGCTCTCGCAACAGCATGTGGATACCATTTAGCTTCCGGTGAAATCCCATTGGTATATTTACAAAATAGCGGATACGGGAACATCATCAATCCACTCCTATCATTATCGGCAATTTATGACATCCCAGTTTTGTTTCTGATCGGATGGAGGGGAGAGCCAGGTGTGAAGGATGAACCACAGCATAATACGATGGGGAGATTGCAATTAGGATTGTTGGATGCCGTGGAGTTAGATTATGGGGTATTACCGTTTATTGAGGAGAATAGTGGTGGTGGTGGTGATATTGAGAATTTATTAGATGAATCTATTGAGAAAGCGATGAAAGTTTTGAAGTCAGGGAAATCTTATGCGATGGTTGTGAAGAAAAACTCATTCGAAAAATACAAACCAAAAGAAAAAGAGTATGGATATGGGGTGGGAAAAGCAGCGAATGATATCCAAACAGCGGCGATGGGGGAGGCAAAATGGTGGGGTAATGATGCAAGTTCTTCGTTGCAAAATTTATTGTATACTGCAAGTCAATCGAAAGATATCTATTTGACGAGAGAAAAAGCATTAGAGAAAATGTTACCATGGTTGAAAACTAAGTCAAATAAAGAGTATCCGACTGTTGGAACGACAGGTCCGCTAGTCTCTTTCAGTTTCTCCTTGGAAATGCCAATTTTTTCAAGTTTTTGATCTAGTTGTGTGTGCAACTCGTCTACTGTCATTCGTTTATAAACTTGTTTTGCTCTGGCAATAAATTCCCGCTTTATCATCGGTAATTTCGACATCTCCTATGTATCTATTTTTGTCATTGAAATCTTTGATGATTAAGCCCCATTCTTCTGCCTTCAGCACATCTTTTCCCTCGGATTGTTTTTTGATTGCTTCAAGCAAAAGCTTTTTCTCATCATCAGTCCATCTGACTCGACTGTTTTTTTCGGCTTTCTTCGACATGGTTGGTTTTTGGTTTTATTATCAATGAGGGTGGGTTTCAAATTTTTTTTTATGATCAATAGGGTGGGGTTTCGAATTTTTTTTTTCTTTTAATGCTGTTAGGTAAATAATTGTATTATATCGGAAAAATTGATTCGAGCTAATATAGGAAAAAACCAACGCTATTAACATTTAACAAAAAAAACTCTACTAATAAAGAGTTAAAATTTGAATTAAATATCACAATAGAAAATTTATGCAACCATGTAGCTTGACAATGACCCAATACCCACTGCTCACTCTACTGTTCACACTACTAATTCACACAAAATCTTATAATATAGGGGTACTACTTTTTCTGGGTTCAGGTTCTCCACCATGTGATAGTGAACACCTGATACTCGCATAGCTAGACTGACAATCAACCAATTAATGTGTCTATCAACCCGACACATGCGCAAATTGATACATTAATGGAAAAAACGTATAACCCAAACTTGGGAGACTGCATTTTATCATTTGATTATTCAATCACACTCGATACACGAATATCAACCCACTCACAAGAAAAAGCATTAGAGAAAATGTTACTAAGTCAAATAAAGAATATCCGACTGTTGGAACCACAGGTTTTTTGGGAAGGGAACTATATGAAGTGCGTACAAACGTCTTCAATCAAGGTCTTGGATTTGATTTCTTGTGTGTTGGTAGTATGGGACATGCAAGTGCGATTGCATATGGTATTGCATGTGCGAAGAGATCATCGTCTGTGAATTTTGAAACAGCAAATGCCGTAGTTTGTTTTGATGGTGATGGAGGCGCATTGATGCATTTAGGACAAATGGCAATCAATGGACAATTGGGAAAGAATAACGCAGGCGAAGGGCAAAAGACGAAAAAATTGATTCATATTTTGATCAATAACGGTATGCATGAATCGGTCGGTGGTCAACCATCAGTTGGAATGAATATTGATTTCGTAAGAATGGCGAGGAGTGTTGGATATGATTATGCGGAATTGGCAGAAAAAGAAGAGATTATTATTGGTCGTGTGAAGGAGATTGTGGAGATGGTGGAGAATGATTGTATGGAGAATACATTTTTTTTGCAAGTGAATGTTCGACCAGGAAGTCGGAAGGATTTGGGACGTCCGAAAAGTACACCTGTGGAAAATAAGGAGGCTTTTATGAAGAAAAATTTTTCATTATGAGCGAAGCGCGGAGTGTGTGGGTACTGTGAGGTGTTTATGAAGTTGATAAATAGGTTCATAATGAGCTATATGTGTAGGTTTTGTTTAAGGGTATGATGGAGTTGGGATGGGTTTGGGGAGTGGAATTTTCAGTGGACTCAATTTGGCGAATTTGATACAGGTGGTAGCATGGGTGGGAGCATCCATTGATGTTGTATAAGGAGTGTATATGATTGGCATTATACTAGATTTTTTTGTCAGTGAGTGGATATAGTAGTGTTGTTGTATCATATGTGAAGCAGTTGATTTTCTCTTTTTTCGATGATATAATTTTCCCTACACATGATGAGATTTTTCTGTCAGAGTTGGCATTGTGGCACAACGGGAAGAGATTGTTGTCAAACTCCACAATTTCTGGATGATCAACGCCGTCGGGTACATTGGTTTTGAAAAGATTTTTCTGTCATATAAGCAGCGTGATACTATGCTGGTGGCTCATCGTGTCAAGGGGGCAGATGCGAATGGGTTCTTGACAAGGTCTGTGGAATTGGTTGATCAATGATGATTGCAGTGTTGGGTTTTGGTCGATTTCTCTCGATTTTTGTGTAATAATCATTGATTAATAGTTCAAGAAAAGACTTTTTCAGCATTCCAAAATTTTCTGCAAAATTAAATGTGTTATCGGGCTGTTTACATGATTCAATGGTGATGATCCATCAATCATGATCATCCATCGGACCATCCATCTTTATCTTCACAGTACCTGGATATCTGCATTTACATTTTTCACGTTCATAGTTAGGATAGTCAAGAGTAAAAGAAGATGTTAGCATAAAAGGATTTGCATAGTCAGGTTCATTTAAAAAAGGAGATCATAAATCAAAAGCCACTTTTTACATAAGCTTAAAGCATTAAACAACAAAATCACGATGTTAATGCAACAGTTGAATACGCCTATTTTTAAACTCCTATCAACGTTATTAATATGGTTCGGTGGTATTCTGTTATATCGTGGGCCTAATGTAGCGGTTTGGTTTTTTTGGCATCCTGTCTTTGCTTTACTGTCATTATTGCCTTTTAGTCTCATTGGTATTTTCTTCCAACAGACAAATAGGCTAGCGGTACAAGGACCGAAGATTAGTTCAGCTAATTCAGATGGAAATACTACTTCAACAAAAAAGAAATTTTCGAATTTATGGCACAATTGTTTTATGATTATAAGTACATTTTGCATGCTTTTTAGTGTGTATGTCATATGGACGAATAAGGATATAAATGGAAAACCGCATTTGACCAGTAATTTAATTTGGTTTTTTGGTGGTGGTGGGGTTTTGTTTTTGATTTGTGTGAATTCTTAGTAAAACAATGCAGGTCAGATTGTTAACAATAGTACATGGAGGTTTTTTATCGCGGAAAATTGAACTCTAAAAATAAAATTCATCATAGACTGATTCAATTTACAACATTCAACAGGTATCCACGGAAGAGTTGGTTTTTCCGTATTTCTGTCTTATATCGGACTTTCATTCTTTGCATTTTCTGCACTCTGGGATTATCCGAAAAGCACACCCGGATGGGTTTTGAAACTACAAGAAAAGCTAGGAAAGTTTTTTCGAGTGACGAATTTGGCAAAACTACATCGACAAGCTGGAAAGTTGTTAGTGAGTTTGGGGTTATTTGCAGCATGCAGTGGTTGGTGGAATATTCATGGTAATAATCCAGATCATTTTTGGGAACGGTTATATGCGATGATGTTCTTAATTCCAGTTGGTTGGGTGTTGGGGTTTTGAAGGGTGGTTGTTTTGATCGTGAAAGCGAACACAAAAACTAGGGTGATAATTTGTCCGAAAAACCCATTTTGTTTGAGATCAATAACGTTAATGAAGCTGTTCTTTCAAGCTGGAGAAGCAGAGATCGGGGTCACTCGCGAAAGAGTCTCAGTCGCGCGAGACGACAACGCTCGAATTGTATGGAATCTGGTGAGTCAAAGAAGAGTATTTGACGTGTTCGTAGATTAACCATGGGTGGGGTGTTGAAAGATGTTGTTTCAACTAATAAGTCCATTCGGAATGAAAGCTTTTGGGGGTTCACAAAAGTTCAAGGGTCAAAAGAGTTTTTTGGAGAGAGTGTGTTGGATTTTTCCAAAACAGTCAATTCTGGATTGTTGATGTTTCGCTATGTCCGGGTCGGCAATTCATGTGTGACTGGCGCATTTGAAGTCGGTCGGTCCATTCGGATTCGGTCCGACTCAACGGATTTTGAGGGAGTGAAAATTGTGTGTTTGTGGTGAGTTTGTGTGAAAGTCGAGGGTGGAGTAATGTTCGTGTGGCATTTTTTGTCAGATGTTCCTTCTGTTTTTTTTCATGAAAAAAAGAATTGCACAAAATTTTTTGTTCAGTTTTTTTTTCAATCAATTTTCGGATTGGTTGGTTTGATTATTATCTTTTTGTACAAATATTTCAGTCTTGTGGTTGGAAAAATAGACAACAGTAAAGCAGGAGGAGTATATCAATATATTGAAAGAGTTTATCATCTGATACAGATCTAAATAACAGCATCATTCTATCCTCTTATATTCTTTAAACAAAAGAACCCCAAAATAAACCAAAAACAATGTCCAGTCCGGCTATCACGAAACGAAACACCGTTGGAAAAGGGTTACGCCGACCAACAAAATTGGCGGTGTTCAGTGCCGGTGGTTCTGTTGGCGTTGCAGGAATTGCAAGAAGAAGCGAGTATTATCTGAGTTTGTATATTGATTCGGGGCGATCACCATTGAGATTGTCGTATTGGCATTTGTTTTTTGTTGAGGAAGTCGAATTTGAGGAAATTGAATCTGATGAATCGATCATATTCATTGTAGATATTGTTACATCGGCTCATATCAATTTTTAAACAATCATTGTATACAGGGAATGGAAGACGGGGGTAGACGCACCGGACGTCGACAAGGTAATTTTAGAAAGATTGTTATGATTTATTGCAAATTCGAGAATTTTTCAGTACACAACCATATGATATTTAGAGTTTGTTGTTGTGGTTACAAGAGATTATTATGATCAAACGCCAATCCAGTTTACAGCGGTGGTTGACGCAAGCAACCAATCAACGGTTCATTATCAATCTGATCAGACGCAATAGCTGCATTAGTTCATAGTCGGACAAATCATCAAATACAGGCCATTATCATTGTGAAGGGGCAAGGTGCCGAAGAGAAGGTTATTTTCAAAGTTGATCAAGAATGGTTATGCAACAACGACGCGGAAGGATTCGGAAATTTATTGAACAACACCGGTTATTGCGGAGGAATGAAAAAAGCGAAGATTATAACAGGTTTGAAATCCGAGGAAGTCGCAAAAAAACTGGCATCGTATAAGGAGGGTCGCCCAAAGTTGAAGATGGATATCCCTGGATGGTTGATGAATACAGACGAGATCACAGAACTGAAATTGTATGAATTCAATCAAGGGAATGCAGAATACAACCGAAATGAAGATTATGACGAACTGGCTTCAAATAGTTATAATGACATGTGCGTCACAAAACGGGTATTTATCTGGTGGGTTTTGATTTTAGGAATGTTGGAATTGTTGGGAATTTTCAATTTCAAAAAATTCATTGACCGCGTGTGACATGAATGTAGTCCTATTGTGTGACGATGTGTGCATTTTCAATTTGCAATCATTGAAGGAAGGGATTCAATAAATTTTTCTCATCAATTGGCATTGATTCTGAATTTTGATGTGTCTTTTGTTTTTTGGAGAAGTGCATTGATTGATTTCTGTTGTAGCAAGAAATTCATAATGGTGGTGCAGTTTCGTCGCCAAATATCGAAATTTTGATTAATAATTAAAATCAACAAAAATACAGTGTCCTGCGCCTTGGAAAGATTGCCAGTGGAAACCACATCATACTCTTATTGCTATGATCTTTTGTATTATGGGGTTAATGGTCTCTTACTTAACTTGGTACTCTCAACAACAACCACAACAATAACATTCGGGGAAATCTTTATTTTGAGATTATTTTGGTGATTATTTTGGTCCTCCCAATGTTGATTGATTTAAATCCTATGTGTTTGAGTCATATCAGTTATATTTTTGTTGTGGTTTTAAGTTCCCATCAAAAGTTAAAAGTTCGTAGCAGGGTGACCGAATAGATTTCGGAGGATGTTTCGCAGCACGCGTTTATGTGTTGAGACCTAGCCTGGCTGTTACAAAAAACTCCGACAGTAAGTTTCGTCGTCAAAATGAAAATAATTTTTATTGGTACAGACTGAGACTCTCGTTAGTGCAAAGTTGTTTGTTCATCGGTGTTACGCGTGAGTTTTTCTCAGTTTGTTCCTAGTTCGGTTTGATAACAATATTCTTAGAACATCATTATCGAAAACAAACAATTCCCCTACCAATTATCGGTCTATTACTACAGAGCAAATGTGAAGATACTCTACCAACATCCCTATTATACTCAACATATACATTTCTTCCATCGATTATACTCCAATGCACACAAACAAATTTCAAGAAATTAAAACGAACATCATTTTCCAAAAAGCAACTATGAACTATTTTTTCCAAGAGCAAACTACCAACTATCTATACATCATCATAACATTTTCCGCTGCAAACAGAAAAAAATGAACTCTAACTATGCATAAAAAGAATTTCAAAAGAAAACAAAAACGTTATGATGAAGCTGCAGCGGGAAAAAGAGTTGGAAAGCGCTGAGAGCGAAATGAGTTGGAAACTTTTATTCAATGGAGGCGTTCAGGGTGTTTGTTGTATTGGATTGCGTGAATTGGATCTTCTTTACAAAACAGTCATTGTTTCCCTCTAATTGTCGTAAAACAGTATGTTCTGCGTTAGTCATATTTTCCATCATGTGGTTTTTTTATATTCTGGTTCTCATGATTTTTTTCGTTATTCTGGTAAATTCTTTTCCGATGCCGTTTGTTATAATCAGAATCAGTTGGTGTCATCAAATACAATATCGATCCTTAGTTCGTATAGTAGTTATATTGAAATCACACATTTACAAGATAGATTCAATTAGAAGCTATCTATATAATTGAATTGTATATGCACGTATGCCTGTCGGGTCAGTAATGATGAGTTTTAATATCCAGTTTTCATCCAGAACAAAGTTCATATTATTGTTTTACTATGCATTTAGTGTAAATTCTGTTTTTGCAACGAAATTCACAGCAAAAGGTTACTTGAATGAACGAAAAGATCATTTGCAGCAAGATGCGAGTGATCCATCCGCTAGTTATGGTGAATGGCCCTTGCGACAACGCACAACAAAACACGCACAACATCCCGAAAAAACAGCTGTTTCCAATGGCGACAAGGGCAATACACACAGCAATACCAATACCGATGGTGACCGGTTTGTGACCTATGACAACTTTCTAGCTGCTGGCTTTGGCGGCGGTGGTAGCGGCAGTGGTGGTAGCGGTGGTGGTGATAACGGCGAAAGGATCATAATATCCTCGTCTAAAGTGCCGGAATTTAGACAAGGATATTATGATCCTCGTGTTACAAGAGCTCCGGCGAATGTTCGCGATAGTACAAAAGACGGATATAATGATTCGCGTGGAGAAAAAGTTGTTCCACTACAAGAGTCCGCATATCATGATTCGCGTGAAAGTGTTGTTAGAGCAGGACACCAAAAAAACGAAAGGATTGCCAAAGTCGCTGAAACTGTCATTGAAAGGTCTCGAAAAACTAAAATCAGTTCATTAGTAGAGTCAATCTTAAAAACAGAACGACACTCTCAACGACGCGTACATACAATTCGAAATTTTTTACAGACAAATGTATTGGATGATGATGAATTGGTGGAGTTTGTTCGTGCGTTTTTCGAAAAACGAGCGATAGAAGCTATATCAACATTGGAGTTATTACAAGTATTACATTCAGTATATGATGTGAGGGGAAAAAATCCGATTAGAGATATGTTGCACTGTGGATTGGAAAAACTTAAACAGGGAGACCAGGATCATTTGCATTTGGTATTCGAAAAGCTCGAGGCTAATGCGAAAGAGGCTAACAATCATAGTCGCAATATCATAGATTTGGATCATGACTCCAGAGAAATTTCTGATAAATCTGATAAGAAGTCTAGTACCACAAAACTTTGGCCGTTGAGGCGAAATTTTGACAGATATAATGATGAGAATCGTGTGGCTACAACAACGACACAAAAAACAATTCAAGACAATCGGGGGAATTTAGTACACAAGTACGAAGGTGGGTCCAATAGCGATGGTTCTGCTTCTGCAGCAGTATCAGCAACAGCATCTGTAGATCGTTTTCAGAGGCATAGTGAATCGACTACTAGTAGTAGTAGTGGTATGGACCAAAATCTTCAGGGTCTGAGAGAAAATGATACTAGCAGCAGCGAAAGCACTTCAACTGTAACAGGAGCTATTGCAAATAGATTGATGTATTTATGTACATTTTCATTGGCAGGACAATGGGGTGAAAATAAGGAAAATAGTACTACTTCAAATGCTGGCCAAAAAGATCCTCCTCCTCCTCCTCCTCCTCCTGCCACAGCTGGTAGTTCAAATACACAATTATCAGAAACTACTACTACTGCTACTACTGCTGCTGCTGCTGCAAAAAATGATCGTTGGATAAAAAATAAAAAGAGTTGTCCAACTACAAGTAGAAAAAGTCCAATTACAAGTGCTTTTGCGAGAAGTCCAAAAGAAGAAATAGCATTACTACTATCGGGAGAAGATACTTCTGTTAGTAATACCGCAGCAACTACTGAAAAAAAAGATTGCAAAACATTGATGGCAGAACAACATGCCAAAGGTCTTGACCTCTTAGGTAGACCAAAAGTTCCGATCGCTGATTGGTACAAAGAAGGTACCAGCATGTGTGATATGTGGCACCAAAGACAAAATCAATTACGAGAACTCGAAGCAATGAAAACATCACATGGACGTCAAACGTACGAACCAATGCCAAATCCTTTAGGAGATCGCGTAGCTTATCTTGAGTGGGTTCAAAGAGATCTGGCAAAACTTGATGCTGAAGGTAGAACGTATGAACAAAGAGTTGCAGCTATCTGCAGACGGAGAACTCTTTTTGTCCATGGATTTATTACCAATATCATCATCTTCGTCGCTTTCTTCGTCGCCCCACCATTCTTTTTCGAATCTGTTATAGCATGAGCGAAGATATGTTTTGTCTTCTTTGCAATCAAATTCCAACTTTCCACCTGCCTTTTTATTATCAGCGTTGAACAAACCTATGATGATAGTCCAATCCAAAGTTGTTCTGACTTTTTCTTTCGACGAACTTGAACTAGCAGCCTCTCCAGATTCTGCTGCTGCTGCTGTTGCTGCTGCTGCTGTTTTCGCCTCATTCAACTGTTTCTTTTGATCATTCACAATGGTACGAAGAAGGACTTTTTCTTCTTCTGTCCAATCATGTTTTGCTTTTGTCATGATGTTTTTCGACTTTATGTAGGGATATAATATATAACTCAAGAGATTTCTCAAAACTTACAATGTAAAACTATCGCCAGAGGTGCATAGGCTCATAACTCATTTGTAGACCGATGCGCAAACACGAATGACCTCTGACGAACACACAGAAACTAACACGATGGTAAGAGATAAAATCGATCTTACTGCAATCAGTCCCCGAGCTACTATAAGCTTTTACTTTATCAATCAATCGCAAACCCCTGCTAAACCTTGATATTGAGAAGATTTGATTTCAATTTAGATTGAAGCATCAATCATTTGTTTCGAGATCGAATTGAATCAGTTTCGAATCGACGAGAGAACAACATGAAGGTAGAACGTATGAACAAAGAGTTGCAGCTCAAGACTTTTTTGTTCTAAAATTTTATCCCTGCTTGATTGTGAAATTGATTCAATTGAAATTGACAAATTTCTTATGACGAACAGAAATTATTTTGAATGGGATGTAAGTAATTCTATTGATTTGAACACCACGATAAACGATCCTACTTACTATGCGAGCAAAGACTCCAAGATTTTTCGAACCAAATTATGATGAACAATTCATTGAAGTTACATTACATTTGCAATTTCACAGGATAGGTTTTTAGAAAGTCCAATGTGTATCTATCGGTCTATAGGGCGTTATAGACTAAGTACTTCCTTCGGCTGTACTTACCTAAATTTGTTGAATGGAATATAATTTGAATTTTCACCACGATTTTGGATTGATTAGATTTTCACCCGAAAAATTTATCACCGCATTTGAATCAATGGCCCAAAAATTGTGAACTACTAATTGATTTCATAAAACCATTGCCGAATTTTTCGCTCAAAAATTCCGCCATCCTTACGCTATAAACCAACAAACAAAACACAAGACTAAACAACGATGGAACACAACAACAAACGAGGATGGGGCGACGGTCAAACCAACACAAAAATTGCTCTAATCACGTATGAACAAAGAGTTGCAGCTATAAAAAGGTAGAACGTATGAACAAAGAGTTGCAGCTATCCAGGCGAAAAAACTAGCTGAGGAGAGACAAAATTGGTTCGAAACGATGAATACAATAAGAGATTGTGAAAAGAGAAGGAAAATTATCGAAAGGTTTTGGTCAGGTGCGTATATGCCTGCTGCGGAAATGTTTAATGAATGGGAAAAAATCTGGGAACAATGGCAAAGGGGGGAAAAGAAATGGGGAGATACTAGTGGAGCTGAACATGGGGGAAGTAGTAACAACTATGGACCCGGGAGACAACAACGACGAAGGAATTCTAACAACAATAACGCGCAGAATTCTAGCACAAAAGACAACACTCATCATATTCCAGACGATTATGACAGTACTGATCCAATTAAAATCGACCCCTCAATCAAAAATGATCCGGAAGTTTTGTATTATATTGAACAATTGATTGAAACTTGGAAAGCAGATAAAGGGTTGACAACAGGGGAAACAGTAAAAAGCTGTTCTTACAAGACAGTTGAAGAGAGAAAAAAGAGAATTGCGAAATTGTTCAAAGCATGGCATCCTGATAAGATATTAACGAAATTTAGTGGGGAGGAGTTAGAAGGTGAAGTAGTTGGTGGAGATGGATTTGGAGTTAAAAAATTTGAATATCGATTAGGGCAAATGACAATGGTAATGAGATTTTTAACGGAAAATCGGGATTGGTATTTGAGTGATTTTGCATAATAAATGTAACGACGTTGGTTGGATATTAGTAATGATTAGTAATAGGGTGGTGGTGGTGGTGGTGGGGTTTATGAAAGGTTGGTTAAATTTAATGGAGTGGGGTTGGGTGGGGGTTTTTGTGTTAATACCAGATTGGGATTGTTTGTGTGGGGAATATATATGGCGAGTTGTCAAAGTTCATAGTTCATAACTATACCGATAAGAATACCAGTATTTTGGTTTTTTTTTTGAAGAAATATTTGGTATACATATATATTATTATAACACTGCACACACGGTGGTATGTGTAATCTTATTATTTGGATGTGTTATATTTGTTGGCACAGCGACAGCATTCGGAATGAAAGTTTTGAATCACAGTGACGTTATTGGCAAGTTCCATTTTGTGATTTGCTTACCTTTGCTTAAGGAAGTTTGTCTCGTCTGTTGCGGCATTTTTTGGAGCTATGATGTTGGTGTGTGATTTTAGTTGGGTGTGATAATATGCGTCATTGACTCGGATAGTCTACTGTAAAGGTGATGATATTATTATTCAAAATCCATATAACTGATTACAATAAAAACTGTGATTGGTTGTGTGAACGCGACACAATATAACCGGTGGATTTTTTCATATAGAAGTTTGTTATGTGAAATTATATACGCAAATGAGAGGGGAACTGAAGTGCATTATATTAGTATACTGGTTAGTTGGAAGTATTGGGAGTTTTTGCACATTAATGATGGTATGATCAAACATTATCAATTCTGTTGGTTGATTAAAACGCAACATAATAGTTAGATTTTCGTCATGATGACAATGTTGTTTGCAAAATGGATTCTTCTTATTTTTTGATGCATATAAGTGATTGGAAATTTGTCGATTTGTGTTGGATATTGAATTCAGTGGATTCAAGGGAAAAGTGGATTCGAACCACGTGCGTGGACAATATCGGGTTTCATCTGGGTGATGTCAACTCAGGTGAGCCGTAGGCAATTGTGGATTGTCAAGGGTGAATAGCCTACCCCATTTGAAACATTCCAGACTCAGAAGCGGAGTTGTGTTTTTTCTGGTTGTTGTATTACGATTCGATCATTGTTTTCGTACAGATTGCAAGAGTCGCTATATGATCCAACAATTCTGATATGATCCAATTTGCATCGGGTAAAACGCCGCCTTGTATTCTCCCCATCGCAGTTCCAATCAGTCGTTCTCTCGTCTAATATTCTGAATCAAAAAAACATCTCTATAATGAACTATAATAATTCCCAACATAATGCGTGGAAAAAGCTACAAAAAGTTCTACAACAATTGACAATTCATGACAACTGACACAGCGGGGGACTGTTGGGATCATCAATGTCGCAAGTTGGGATCATCAACGTCGAATATCACAATGTAGTTAAGTAGTCATCGTGATTCATTCAAAATGAGAGATTTCATAAAGTTTGGTCAAAGACTGTTTAGAAATTTAAAAAAAAAAAAAACGATATAGCATCATTATCATAGTGAATTTACAGAAAAGATGAAACGCGTAAACTCGAATTCACCTCCTGGATTGCAACAAAATCAAGAACGAAGAAAGCTTCGACGAACAGATGCTATTAGTTCAAACTCACTGCAGCAACATCAAAACTTCAACAACTTCAACAACTTCAACAACAATCTAACCAACCGCCCTAATATTACAATAAGTTCAATTGCAAACGCTGTCACATATAAAGATGGGCGGTATATCCAGACACAAAAAGAAGTTGGGGAGGGAACATTTGGAAAAGTTTTTAAATGTCGAGACTCCTTCTATACTGCGAAAGGTGAGAGGATAATAGGTGTGCATGGCTCCATGTATACTAGTGGCCAAAATCGAGGTACTAGCAGAGATGATCGACATGGTCCAGCTGCACCTGGTGATCAAAGTTCGAAAGTTCGACGCTCTTACACTGGTAGATACGGTGCTAATGATGATGCTAACAAGACAGTATCTGTGTTGAAGTTACATGATGATTTTTTTGACGGATTCTTGCAGGATAAGAATATGGATGAAGGCATCGTTCCTGACTCTAGTGGTGAAGAAGAACAACTGAATTCTACGTTAGGAGCAGCGTTAGAAAATCACATTTTTAAAGAAGATGAAAATACTGGTCACACGAAAACAAGTAAAGGTACTATCGACAAGCATCCAACAACAGTGGAATCACAAGTTCAATTACCACCTTACTACGAGAATGTGATGAAGAATTTGTCAATTACTAGTATGCGGCAGAATTTACAAAGGAATGCGGCGAGTACGTCAGAGCCACGAAAGAAAACTTTCAGCAGTGATGCAGTAGTAACGAGAACATCATCTACTGTTGCTCTGAAACAAGCCAAACCAATGAAAAATGTCGGTTTTGCATTAGCAACTATCCGTGAAGTGTTGTTTATGAAAAAATTATCGCGATATGAAAATATTGTAAATTTGTATGACGTGTTCGACGAAATGGACCAAGGAAGCCAGGGAGGATCATCATCATCATCATCAATCTATCTTGTGATGCCTTTTCTCATTCTTGATTTGCGAAAAGTACTAGAGAATCGTGAATATGCATTCCGATTACAAAAGCCAGGCATTCGGAATATGTGTCGACAAATTTTACAAGGGATTTATCACATACATGAAAACAATATTTTGCACAGGGATTTGAAGCCAGAAAATATATTGTGCAGTTCCGATGGTTTATTAAAAATAGGAGATTTTGGAATCAGTCGAAGTGGAGCGAAAATGAATTTTTGGCGATATGAGAAAAGTGAGAAAAATATGGAGAAATCTTCAGGGGAGGGTCCAGGGAAAAAATTGAAACGTTCGAAAACAACGACTTCTGTTGGGGCGGCGGGGGATAACAATGCTAATACACAGAATTCACAAGGAGGTAGTTCTGCGGTAGTTGAGGGTAGTGCTGGCCAAGGTGGTAAAAAAGTTCTAAAACGAGAAGATACATGGAACAATAGTATTGTGAGTGCTGGAGGTGACAACAAATTTCAGACTACGAATCAATCTAGTACAAAGCCAGAGCTTCTTCTCCATCCTAACATGACACCTGGGAATCATGTGGTTTCTCTTTGGTATCGTTCTCCAGAGTTATTATTCAATTCAGATTTCTATTCTGCTGCAATAGACATGTGGTCTTGTGGATGTATCATTGCAGAAATTGTGGGTATGACAGAATGGCATCGTAGTAGAGGTCAGTATGATGGTGGAAAAAATGTTGGCACAGGAGCACAACAAAATCAAAATCAACCTGAATACCGTTTTATGACAAACAAGACTCATCCTTTTCATGAAAACCCTTTGCCCGAGCATATAGTTGGAAAAAAATTCAATAATCTCTTTGTGTTTCAAGGTGATGATGAGTTTTCGCAGCTGTTTCAAATTATCGAATTTTTTGGTTTGGAAGAGTTTTTGAGTTGGCCATTAAGAGAAGGTTTGCCACGATATACAGAAATGGCAAAAGAATATTTATTGGAAGTGAAATGCAGGAAAGCATATTTGAATGAACAAAACGTTGCGAGGTTGCAAGCGAAATTGAATAAAACAGACAACAAAACTGGTGTCAATCTTGCTGCTTTTAATCATGTAAATCCAAATAAGAAAAAGCCACGCACTACATTGAATCCAAACAGAACGAAAGGGGCTTTTTATAGATTTTTGAACGGAGTTAATGCTTCTGCACAGAGTAGCAATGCTCCTGGTGGAAACAGAAATCCTACTATACCTACAAATAGTATTATCTCAAATGGCGGAATGGGGTTGTTGGAAAAACTGTTACAATTGAATCCTTTGAGTAGAATTACAGCGGCAGATTGTTTGACTAAAGAACCGTATGTTTGTAATGTTGGTGAAATAGGAAATCGTGGAGTTTTGCCATGGTGTGGAAGATGATCATGTGGTCCAACTTTTTCAATGAAATCTGATCAAGTGTTTCTAAATCAACTATTGAGCTGCTGTCATTTGAGCTGGTTTTGGGCCGTTGATGTGTATTTTCTGTAGTATTAGGAATTGGGTGAATTAGGATCAAGCGCGGTGTTGCGGTGTTCGGTCTTTTTCTTGTTCTGTCTATTTGTTTTTTGAACAATTGTGGTTGGCATTTTTCATTGATACTAGACAGTTGGGAGGAATCAATGAGTGGTTGTTGATGATAATCATTGATCTCTATGTTTGGGTCGAAATTCCAAAATCAATAAGTTTGTGCAAATTCTTGCACAGGAATTCGACTCGACAGTGGACATTACAGAGTATATCTGGCAATGTTCTATTAATAGTGGAGTATAGTTTTAGTTGTAAGGATCTAATTGCATTAAGAATTAAGATTTGATTTTGGTTATTATTAAATAAAATTTCTCTCAGAAAAAGTCATCATGCTCCAGAAATCTCTCCTCTCAGTTCATCCCCAGGACAGACTAGTTCCCGATACGGTAACTAGCGTTCCAATTACAGCAGAGTTGGTCATAGAGAGTCTTTGCATTTATATTACTGGAGCAGGTTGTAAGTCGCTGGTTGATAATACTGCATCGATTTCTAAAGATTCAAGCGCTGAGTCTAGTGTCACAATTTCGAATGAAAATATAGTATCATCAACAACAGCAACATCATCCTCTTCAAAAACAGCCGCTACCACTACTAGTACCTCCCCAGTCTCTCCCCAGCATTTGTCCCAACAACACAAATTCGATTCCCCAGAAGAACAACGAATGTATGAAGACGCACGGAAAAAACAACGATTTGAAAATTACACTGGTATATGTCAAGGTGTTAATATTCATACGGGAGTGTTAGGTGGGAATCTCCAAAATAAACTGGACCTTAAGCGAAAACTTATGATCCATTTTGCTGATACTCAAAATGAGGATATTTGTTTGAAATGTGCACCGAGTGCGCTATCCGGATATGTACGAGATTCAATAACCAAAAAATGGATAGAAGATCCTGATTATTATAAAAAATTATGGTATGAAAAGAGCTGTGTAGAATTAAATCAAAACACAATGTATGTAGTGCCAGTTGCACAGAGTCCCACTGGAAGTACTATTCATTATAGTAGTTGTACTAAGGATAATGTTAAAACTGCGCACAGCGGTGGTGAAAAAAACAGTACCGAAGGAGGTGGTGATTATTGGAATGATTGGAAAGATACTAAGAAAAAATATAACAATAACAAAAGATCATATGATAATAACAATGCTTGGAGTCATAAATCACATCAGAATTACATCTCATCAAATAACTATGGCTTGGAGAAAACTCCTTATGGGAGTCCAGTTTTGCTTGGTGACGAGGGTGAATCTCCTGGCAGTGGTAAAAATAGTAAAAATAGTAGTGGTTGGAGTTATGACAATGATTGGAGCCAAAAGTCAAAGTCAAATTCTAAATCTAGCAGTTTAAAGTCTGGTGACGGTCAGTGGTGGAATTGGAATAAGAACACAAATTCTGTTGACAATACTGATAATAGCAACAACAATACCAACAGTACGGCGAGTTCAAAAAGTTCATCAAAGAAAAAATCTGCCAAACCAACAAAAATTTTTGGTGGTGGACAGAAAAAACTATTGGAAACTCATGATTGTGTCAGTTTCTTTTGGCAAAACGCGAAAGGCACTGAAGGAGGCACTTGGCCACCAGTAGATTTGCTGAAAGTCTTCGTTCAAATTCTTAAAGATGCAGTGTCTGATCCAGAAAGTCCTTATGATGAAATCATCTTTGCCGGTTTTAGTCGTGGTGCGTTCATGCTGGTAAATTTGTTGATGATTTGTTCGGGCGTTAATAATGAATTTCCGTTTGTAGATACGAAAACAGCGAATGAGGTTGATGCAAAGTATTACTACAACAATGGTACGGAATGGGACACCGTTACAGATGAGGAGAAGGATGAATATATTGGTTTGTTGAGGGAGATTTACAATGTGTTTGGGAGTTTGAAAAAGCCAGGAGCAGCTGGTGAGTCTGGCATTGAAAATCATAAAAGTCATAATATTAAAAAAGTCGATGTAATGTTGTTTTCGCCATGGTTTGATCCGAAGGGAATGCTCGGACCAAAGTTTTTGCAGGGTTTACATAGGGATGGTTATTATAATCGTGTTGAAAAAGCAGCTGTTGAAGTTGAAAACAAGTATAGCAACTACAAGAATAATTGGTCTAGTAAAAATGATTGGTCAACTAATGGGAATTCATGGAAAAACAACAACTCTAAAAACAAACGAAACGACTGGAGATCAAACGATTGGAGTAGTAACGGATGGAATGATTGGAATACAAAGGGTAGTACTGGTAGTTCAAGTGATAACACAGTGGCAAAAACTTCAGCAGCAGTGGTATCAAACAATTCAAATAATTCCACCAGAACCAGTGAACTCACTCATGAAATACTTTTGTTGAAAAGTTTATCCTCTTTTGATGTTGGGTTTTTGAAGAACATCTGTATTGTCTACAGTAGTGAAGATCCATATGGATCTATTAATTTCAGTAAAAAAATGAAGGAATTGTTGATTGATCAACATCAAGGAATTAACAAACAAGAATATGCATTGACCGAATATGTTGGCGTTTTGGAAAAATTTTCCAATAACAATGATTTTTCGAACACTGCTGCTGCTGCTGCTGCTGCTGCTGCTGTGAGTACCGTTGCACTTCCCACAGCGAGTGATGATGATGAGTCTGTTATGTCCGTTGTTGAGAATGGTGATTGTAGTATGGAGGGGGTTTCGTTGAACAATGGGAGTAAGAAGTCTACGAAAAAGAGATTGTCGAAGAAGCAAAAGATGATGTATGATGATTTAGGTCTTCCGACTACACATAAAAATGAAAAAAATAGCACAGCTGCTGTAACAAAAAGCGATCAAAGTATATTGACTCTAAACGAAAGTGGCCTAGTAGATACTGCATTAGATACAACACCTGCAGAAAAGAAGGCTGAAGGTACTAGTACAACAACTTCAATTAGCCAGACAAAAGCTATTACAGTCGATACTGATCAGGATCGCAAACCGGAGACTCCTCTTCAGCGTCAAATCCGAATTGTACGATTGGAACACACAGTACATGGATTTGATTGGAGAGTTTTTCAACAGAATGAGAGAGTTGCAAGTTTGTTGTTGGGTTGTGGTGGGGGGGAGGGTGATGAGTGTAATGACGATAATTTAATCAGTGATTTAGTTCATCAAGGTTTGGAAAAGCAGCTGGGAAAAAACAAAAAAATATGGGATTGGATGTATAATTTGGTGCGAAAATGAGTGGGGAAAAAAGGGAGTAAAAAAAGGTGGAGGAGCAAAAAGGAGTTGAACATTATAATTACACCAGTTGAAAGTAGGTGTGTCGTTGAGAATGGCGTTGAGAATGTGTCAGTATAGTTTTTGATTCAATTTTACAGTGGACAGTTTGATTAGCGTGGAATTGGAAAATTTGTGGGGGGTGAATCTAAGACAGGAAACTATTGACATTAGTTGAGATATTGAAAGTTATAATTTTGGTCATTATAGAAACACGTTCGAGAGTTTTAGTTTAGAACATCATCAAATAGCTCTCAGAGTCTTGCAGTTTTTGAAAGATTTCCTCGTGTGGCGGCATCTAGTTACCGCACGTGAAGAAGAAGATCGTGGCAAAAAAAAAAATCGTTTTTAAGTGGTTTGAGTGGAGGCAATCATGTGGACAAGAAGAGTATTTAATATTTAGACACATTGTTAAACAATCCCCGAGATTATCCCAAGAGTATAGTAGGTTGTTATTCTGAAGCATTTTTTCCATGTGCATCGTGTATAATGGTGCACCAGCATAATTGCCATTAAGTGGTCCTCTTGCATGCGTGACGTCTGGTTGTCAATTTATCTGGTCAATATATGAAGTAACTATATAATAGTTGCGTGACGAGGTACTATTCTAATTCTTTTTCCAAAACGCACCGTTTTCTGTTTTACGTCTATTGGAGACGTTTAAGATTTTTTCAAAAAAATTGTATAGTATTAGTGCAATGTGGTCTGTGATCGGATAGGAGGAGAGATGTTTAGATCGAAGGCTGGAGATGCAGATACACTCAAAAGAATCAATCATTGAAAGAATTTTTCCTCAATTTAGATTGGTTGAGTTGGAAAAGCACTATATCAGATGCTGAGCAACAAGCACCGTAGCATTTTCGGAGGGAGTGTATTAGCAGCGTTGCTTCGCAATGTTCAATATGTTTGGTTTTTTTCAGGAGTCATTATGGATCTGTATCGCATCTCAAAAGTTTTTTTGATCTTCTTGGTGGTTTGATAATATTATTTTATCAGTCGTGTAGTTGAAGTCGATAATGCATCGTGAAAATTTGCATCATTTGTACGAAACTTTTGTCAAAAACAATTTATTGTTAAATTTCGATAAATGTCAGATGTTCAATAGTAGGAGGATTTCCGTTCAATTGATTAACAACGGACATGTAATATAAGCCATGTGGATTTCAAACAAAAGATTTAAATCGCATGCGTGTTACACTGGCACAATTTCAATGTCATTTGTTAGTAGTTCAGTTATCTATAGTTTAACAATTCTGTGGACAATATTGTCAGTAGTATTACATCATGTTTCGGAAGATTTGAATCACAACACTTTTGTGAATGCATTGAGTATCAAGAGCAGAGGCGCGTTCACCAACGACAGTTCTTCTGCCAATTTAAGAAGAGCTGCTCATCCTCAACAACAACAAGATTATCTTGAACAAATATTAAACGACGCCAATGATATTGATAAAATAATAGACGATGCTATGGAAATCAAAGATGAACGAGATGATGACTCGTCTAGATACATCCAAATTCCGGAGAAACAACTCCAAGAATGGAAGGAGACGCATGAAAAATCAAAGGAGTTGAATTTGAAACCGTTACAACCATTACAACCACTTTATTCGTTGCTTGAGAACACTGATGAAAAACCACCAGTAGCCGGTTGGGCTGCTGTAAGGAACGCATGGATGGAAAAAGCAAAAGGATCGTTTAATACAGCTAGTACATCGGGTCCATCGGGATCGGGCAAAAGTAGTACTATTGTTAATAATGTCAATAAAGATAATGATGATCAGGCAAAAATAACGGGATTTGCTTTACCGAAGTCGTGTTTAGTTCCAATAGGTACTAGTGGATTAGGGACTAGTAGTAGTGGTGGATTATTGCGGCCAAATCCTGGAGGAGAAACTCACTCGAAACAGTCAAAACAGTTTGAAATGCAAGCAGATTTTAAAACGATGCAACCAGATCAGGATACTGGTACAAATTATAAGAGATCTTGTAATTTTCATTGGAAAAATATTCCGGGAGCATTAAGACGAGCTATTGGTTCTAGTGGCAAGGGAAATAGTAACGGAAAACCGGACGCAAACAGTAAACCAGTACAACAGAATCTTGGTTTATTTGGAACGACGTGTTCTCAATTGTTGGGCGATATCGACGACGATGAAATACTGGGTCCTGACTTCAAGGATAATTTGGGGAAATTAAGGGGAGCGGAAGAAGAAATTTCTTGTTATATAATGAATGGTGATCGTGGGTCACAAGAAGAGGAGGTTTTAGCAGCTCATGTTGTTGTTCCATTGGAAGCGATTCGTCAAAACTATTTACAGAACTCAAAGCATGGTGTGAATACAGAATTCCTCGAGGTAGTGTTGCCTGCTCAAAGTTCCATTATACAACCTGGTACAAAGGCAGATAATATACCTGTTCCCAATGTAGGTAAATTTGCAAAATTCTCCAACATTGCATTTGCAAAAATGTATGGCTATGACGACCAGGGGAAAAGTTGTTCAGTGGGGAATGGACAAAAGACAAACGAAAAAGTGGATGGTGCCTTGGCAGGCTCCGCTGATAATACTCCAACGGAGAAATGGATACGACAAACGAATACCATGCCAAATGGAGGTAAAGATAGTACTGCTGCGAATTTGGAATCTGTTGAGTACAATCCATATGCTCGTTGGGAACAAAAACAGCAACAACAACAACGACAGGCACTAGGAGGACTTGGGGTTACAAAACGCAAGACTTGGAACGCTGTTCAAAGTGCGTTACAAACAGGTGTAACGAGTAATGGGACAGATGGTAGTAAAAGTCAAGTACATATATAACGATTCATTAGGAAACGTAATAACTGTTCTTGATAATACTGTTAACTGTTAACAGCTGGACTCTCAAATTATATACGAGGTCACGAGGTCTATTACAATTCGTTGGTCTTTTGGTTTTCTGCTAAACGCTTTTTACTATTATATTTCTCTTTAGTTTGATATGAGTTTGATACCGAGTCATTATTGTTTTAGACTATTGAATCACCCATTGTTGGCAATGGTGTGAATCACAGTGCAACAATAATGATTCGTGTTTGCGAAACATAAAAAGAAATGTAGTTATAATGTTGCATATTGGATAAGTAGTGTTGAGGAATTTGTTTGAAGGATTTGTTTAGTTTTTTCAAACGAATATCGACAGAAGGATTTTGATTTGTGAGTCGTGGTGTTTTCATTTGTGTTCGATCAGTTGTTTTGTGGTTTGGGAGAAAAACAAAATGGATTTTTGCCCAATTGGGTGTTGTCAATTCGTGTCATGATTGCAAGATTTTTGTGTAGTACTAGTAGTCTGCAAGTTTTTCATTGTTGTGAGATATAAATTGTCCATCGATTCATGTGGTAAATTTGTGAAGATTTTCAATTCGACTCAACTCCAATAATTTAAGTAATCAGACTAAGCTCCAGCAGTCATCATCTAACTATTACAGGAAATATCATGATACACACCAACAGCAGCAACAACGACAACAAGAGAAGTCGTCAATCTTCTCAACCAACTAACCTAGTAACAGCTCCAGATTTGTCGATTTTTGGAGAAGAGATAATACGAATAGCAACTCAGAATGTATTATTGCGTTACAATCAGGAACAATTGGGAGAGGACAAATTGGAACAAGAAAAACAGGTGAATGAACAGCAGCAGGAGAAACTGCAGCTCCTGCTACAGCAGCAGCCGGAACCACAGAAACAGCAGCTGAGACAGCAGCTGAAACAGCAGTTGAAACAGCATATATCTGGCTCGAGTGAAATCACGCAGTTGAAACAGCAGCTGAAACAGCAGCTGAAACAGCAGCCGGAACTATTGCAGAAACTGCTGAAACAGCAGCAGGAGCAACAGTTCAAACAACCCCAGGCTCCAATACCTGTTTCAGACGACGGATCCAATACAGGAGATGATCTAATTCTTAATAAGGCTTCTTCAAAGGATATAATTGCTGCAAATCATCATGCAGAGAGCGAACTTGTGCACGATAATATCGAGTGTAACAGTGGTGAAAGCACAGCAGAAGACTCCGCTAAAGACTCCACTACCTCCTCTTCAGATATGACTGATAGCAACAACAGTGCATCATCTACTAGCTCTTCAGATATGGCTGCCGTTGCCAGAAGTAGGTCGAGTAGCTCAAACGCGCAGTTGGCAATGAATTCCGCCAATTCCACCGGCAATGGTATTCAGACCGATTTACTAACAAAAGATTCAAAGTCGAAAACGAATCTTTGTGGCGATAGCTCATTATATGGTCGTCTTGTATCAGAATATTTGGCGTGTGTTGACAGTGAGTTTCAAGAAGAAAAGAAGCTGTTTCGGAAGAGTTTGGTTTCACAGGAGAGTACTCGCGTGATAAATTCAAATTCTTCTAATTCTTCGGATACAAGAACCGTCCAAAAAACCGTCGCAACTGAAACTGAAAATGAAAACGCCAGAAATGATCATAGCGCCACAAATGTCGCTAGTAATAAGGTTGAGGAGAACTGCTCGTCCTGTTCTTTGGATTCAGGCGAAGACGAGGACGAGGTCGAAGATGACGCCGATGTTGACAATCGAGATGATTCTAAAGTCCACAACCCTTGGACAAATGAAGTGATCCTAAAATTTCTCAATTTGTGCGCTGATAATGAAATATTGCAAGAATGTGAAGATGGTGAAAAGGCGGAGATTGATACTAACGCACAGCAGGAACGAGCATGCGAAACTGATAACGATGGTGTATCAAGATCAGCAGCGTCAGCGTCAGCGTCGTCGTCGTCAACAACGACTGCAACAAAAACAGCAGAAGTACCAGCAGAAGCGCCATATGAGGAAAAGTGCATTGAGAAATGGACGGAGTTTGTTGCATCTTTGCCAACGCCACAAGGTAATGCAGCCAATACATCTATTGATCATACTTCAGCAGAAAAAATAACGCAGACTTCTGCTGACAATACAGACTGCGGAAAATGTACTCGTATTGCATCCAATAGTACAAATATCCTGCCAAAAATGAGACCTCAGCAGCAACAGCAGCAAGAACTTATAGTTTCGAATTATGAGGAAATTTCTGTAGTGCCCTCAATAACTACCAATACTCAGCAAAGAAATGACAATAGAAATCACGTTTCCCACACAGTCCACACAGTTCTTAGTCCAAGCAAGGATGACAGCGGGAAGAACTTCAAAGTGTTTCCCGAGAAGCCGCGAAAAAGTTCGCAAAAGAACCTTGGAAACAATAATTGCACAAATTCAGAACAAGGTGAAGAAGATAACTACCAAAACTATGTAACAATAACAGAAATGACAAAAGCTGATTTGGGTGAGGTGAGTGAATTGATATGCAAGGAATTGATCAATCACGATCCATTAGTAAAGTGTTTACATCTGTCACCACATCAACAGCGACTTATGAGACTTTCAATCTATCTTTTTGCGAAGCGTATGATGGCGGCACAGTCAGACTCAACGATGACTCGGTCGAGGCGTCTTGATGGTCGGAGCCCCAGGCGTTCCCATGATTGTATTAGTGGAGATCGTGGCGTTAGCGATAACGACAGTCATAGTGACAGCAGCATGCTAAGTTTCGTGGCAAGATCGAAATGTTGTAAACAAGATCAACACGATTCGCGGATTGTGGCGTGTAATTTGAATTGGGATCTTGCACATCTTAGGCTTGCACATCAACAGAATGATAAGAATGGCAATGTGCACTATAATAAGGATCGTGGCAACAATAAAGCACAGAATCCTATCGAAGAATACATATGGATTTTTAATATCGTAATGCTCGCCGCAGAACTATTGGATTGTGTTATAATGTGGTGGTTGTCCAGGGTGGTTTTGCCAATGCATGCTTACGCAAGGATCAGACTGTGGAAGAATATGAATACTGAAACAGCTACTGAAAATCTACATAATCGACAGAGCAATTATTTTTCCAACAGCAAAAGTTTTACAACAACGACGTCAACGGCGGCTGCTGAAAAAGACACAAGAATTCTCAAATGTAAAAAACTCAAACAGCTTGAAACAGAAATAGAGTGTGATAGAAAAAAATTGTTGAAGAAGTGGTCTGGATTTTGCGTGGATAGAGTTTTGGATAGATTTATCGACCCAAACGATTTAGAAATTGTTATAAGATCTTGTGATAACATTGATCCGTTGAACATATTCTCAACTAAATCTTTGGATATTCTCAATTCAAGGAATGCCTTGGAAAAAGAATTGGTCGCGCGATGGGTGGAAGACGAAAGGAAAGACAGTAGTGATGGCAATAAAAACAGTAGTAGTGGTCGTGGCAATAAAAATTGTGATGTGAAAAGTAGCATCGGTTTTGTGTTGGGTTATCAGGCAGTCTGTGATGATTTCGGTAATTTCGGTGACAGTGTTTGTGAAAATAAAAAATTGGAAATTCTAAAAGAGGTTTTACAAAACCTCCAACAGAACAGTATCAAGGCGGGTCGCAAAAGCGGTGCCAAAATTTGTATTGCTTTGTGCACGAATTCTGATCGTAAATACCTTTTGGACTTTTTTCGGGATCGGATTTTGGACTCCAACTTGAAACCGAAAATTGAGGAGCAGATTCGGGCTCGGAATGCTATGTCTAGTAAATGGAAACGGCGATACGTAGTCAAAACGCGGGATTATAAAGTCTTTACAACAGCAGGAGGGTATTCTACTAGTCATGGAATATCAAAGGTGAGAACAATCTTTGGATTACCACCGGTAGCAGCGACGGATGACAACTGGGGCAATCATGACAGCGGGGTTTCGAACCTCGACAAGACACGACTTCAACCAATATACATACCGTTAATCGAAAAGAGAAAACTTGAAAGTGCGCTATTCTTGCATGACGTGCTCGATTTGTATGGTTGGCGAAATAAAATTTTCGATCTGCCGCGTCAATGGGGTTTGTCTATCGTGTCATTTCTGAAAACTTCCGGGTATAGTGATCGCGATATGTGTAATACCGATAGTGATTTGAATGAGAAAACATATTCTGCTACGAGGGTAGTAGCGCACAGTGTTGATAGTATAGATAAATTTGGCAGTACTAGTAGGGGAGAAAAAGATATTTACGCGCTGTATATTCCGGAATCAGATTTAGCCGTTGATCACGAGGTTTTTTTGTATGAACAAAGTCTCGAATGATCAGATCTTTGCCGGTCTGTGACTCTGTCGTGAAATTTAATCCATTGTGGAATTTTTTTAAAGTCAATGTAAAGGTAGTCTTTTGGGTTGATTCGCAGCATTATTGATTATTGAATTCATCAGCAGTCTGGTCAGATTCATTCAACTAGGGAAGGAAGCTGCTGAAAAATGGACCTTGTATTTCTCAATGTAGACTTACTTTTTATGAATCGGTAAGTTGTTTCTTTTGGAAGTTTTTTGTTTTTCGATATACGCAATTTAATCTTTTTGAAGTTGTTTGTTAACTTATGATTGTACAGTGTGAAAATAGAAACGACAGTAATATCGCACGGAAACGGTGATTCAATTCTTATATCCCGTTGTCATGTCTTCTATTTGCAGTGTGGTATTGCATGATGAGTTTTTGTCATTATGTTCTAATGTTATCCTAAGTAAGGTCATCATGTTGGGAAACTAGTCGTTGATTTGAATTTTGAATGTCATTTGTATCTGTCAAAACCAGTTGTTAATGTGGAAGGAAAAAGTTTTTGTTGAAGATTGCCGATAACAAGTGTTTGTATTGAAATGTGTGGTGATGTAGGAGCAGAATCGTTTTTTCGGGTGTAAGTTGTCAAACCGGATGTTCATCTTTCGATGTGGTTGATGGTCTGTAAAATGCCATGGGGGTTGGTCAATCTTTATTTCTCTTCGTCGTCAGCAAGAACAATTCTGTCTGCAAATTCGAATCGCACCATACTTTTTCTCGATCAAACTCGAACCAGGAATTTTTCTCATTGTTCAATCGTAAGGTCATTCTTCTGAAAAGTTCTGTATTGATGGAATTATATTCCCAAAATTAATTCAATTTTTTTGTCGAATTGGAGTCAACGTCATTCTATTGAATTTCGAATCTTGTTTCATCTTGTTCGTCGCATATGCATCGATTCAAAAATAAATTCGCAGATTGAGCCATTGTATAACACTATTACTAGACAAGTACAAACAATTTCATTTCTTTCGAGAAATAAATATTGATAAACAGGAATTTACTCCTATCGAAAAGTCAAGCAAGTGATTTTAGAACGATAAGTGGTTTTACTAGATTACTATACAGATTTCTTGTAGAAAAAAAGCTAGCTTTCAAGAAAAAAGTTTCTGAACAATTTTATTATAGCTGTGCATTCTAGAACAATATATAGATACACCAAAAAGATGATGGCATCCGTATTCTTCAACAGAATTGAATCGGTCCAAATTTTTACAAAAGTTAGATTACTAGTAGCATGTTTTGCAGTGTTTCTCTGCGGATGTGGGAATGCTGTACAGATTCAATGTGCGAAGAATGATTCTTTTCGAAATTCCCGCCGAAAAGATACCGAGAAAGAAAACGTACTATATAACAGCAGTGACAGTGGCAAGATTGATGTTGGTTACAAGAACACGAATGTTAATACTGTGCACAATCAAGAATTATACGATTACAGTTCTCATAGCAATGCTGCTGGTCCTGCTACTCCAAATCAAGATGCTGGTGCTTCTATAACTGACCAAAATCAAGCAGCAGATCCTGCGCCTCAACCAGAAATTCCGCCAAAAGATGATGAATCAAGTTGGGAATGTGACGGCGATTACTTTTTCAAGCGTACATTTTCTTCGTCATTTTCAATTAGTGGAATGAAGCTTGGGGACGGGGACGATTTCGATGAGACTGTAAAGGGAGTGGAGGAAGGTTCATGGGCATGGAACAACGGTATTAGACCCGGTGACATTATTCACGAAATTGCAGGACAGAAGGCACACACAGTATTCAAAAAAGCGATCCCCGAAACAGTTCGAAGGATAGTAGCAAATAATTTCTTCGAGAAGAAAGACCCAGAGGTGGAGACGGCGGTAGTAGTTGTATTCAGAAAACCAAGATTGGAAGATGTCGCGTTTTATAAACGAGTAGTGACATCAGACTGCGACAAATTGGGCATGGAATTCGAGCTGGCAACTGGAATTGTTCTGGGCCTGACTGAGGGAAGCTGGGCTTCGAGAAATGGTGTGGGAGTTGATGATGTGATCGAGGAGCTTGATGGATTGCGTGTAGAACTGCCACTACTTATACAGCAATTTAAGAAACGACCACTGCATGTGACGTTCAAAAAGGCTCTCCATGGTTGCGCCATGATCTACGACAAAGATCAAGATGTGTCCAGCGGTGCTTTGAAAGTATTCAAGCGTTGGATGCCTGTAGAATGGAACGGATCGCTGCCAGTTCCAGCCGAAAGCATGACGATTGACTGGAGAAAGAGGATCGTTGTGGAGGTAGTAGACGGAGGATGGGCCGCCACGAATGGTATCAAGAAAGGTGATGTTATAAACTGGTGGAAAGAAGTAGATGAACATGATAGGTTCGCAACTGAGGGGCAGAAGATCACGCGAGGTCAAAACGATGCGGAAGTGCCGGTAGTACTCGGGAGACGACCAGTCGTTATTGAATTCAAGAGAGAAACGTGCGAAAAACGCAAGGTGGAGGGAAGAAAAAATATCAATCAAATGAAAAAGGACAGGGTGAAGCTGGATGCGAAACTAAGCACAAGAAAAGGGTACTGCAGCAGTTTCTTGGAAGTCACACGACCGTACCTCGAGGAGGCAGACCGAGAATATCCCCGGGCAAAACTCGATGAGAAAACATGGAAAACGTGGAGTGGTGTTACGAAAAAATTAGAAAAGGATCAACAGCGGTGCATGGCGGTGAAACAACCGATGATGCAAGCATCAGAAGAGGAAAAGGCAAGGCAGATCGAAATTGCAGGAAAATCTTGGGTAAACGGTGACGCTATAATCACACGCATGAAGCTGGGTGACGCAGTCAAGGAAGGCGTCAAGATAGTGGGAACAATAGGAAAGCTGTCAAAACGGGAAGGTAAGAAATCCGTAATGAACACTGATGCGTATGTGAGCGTTAGCGAGATTGACGGGGATAGTTGGGAAGAGATAGGGAATATGCTTCGCAAAGCAAAACCAGAAGAACATCAAGTACGACCCTTGAAGGAAATTTCACCTGAGGACGAGTTGGATGATGAAGTGTTTGGTCTCACAGTAAGCCAGAACTTGAGAGCTCAGCACAAACGATGGCGCGACGAAACACTCTTTATTGAAAAATGGAAGAAATGTTATAACATTCCGACGAGGATCTCGTTCGACGGGGAAAAGAGTTTGCAGCGCTTGTATTGGGAGGATTTTAAATTTTGGTGGAAAATGGTGAATAATTTCGAACTGCCGATCGCGAACCAATTGCGACTCTTCTTTTACGTTTTCAATAAGGAAACGAAGAAGGAAGAACAACCTATTGTACAATGGATATATTTATGGCACTACTCAACCGATGCAGAAATCTTTGATGTAAAAGAGGCGCCAAACAGGAAAAACGTGTGGACGGAAGTGGTGAATAGGTTCAATCAGCATGATGCAGTACTATTACAACTGTGGTATTGTTTTGTACAGAAGGTGCCACAATTTGGAAATTTCCCTGTGCCACAAGCAGTACCTTTTTTTTTGGATTATTGTAAGACAGTGGCACAAGATCCAAATGAACCGTATCAGTCGAATTTCGCTCAATTCTTGGGTATTCTGTGGCGTGAGAGATTGGTAGAGAGACTGGTAAATTCGAAAGAAGAAGAAAAAAAGATGCGTAACCCGGAAGTGCAGAAATATGCAGATCACCTAGAACAGCAACAGAATCATGGGAAGCAAAAAGAGGAACAACAACGACAGCAAGCACTCTTTGCACGGTATCAACAATACCAGCAACAACAGCAGCAGCAAGGTTATCAACACCAGCAGCAGCAAGGTTATCCAGCACAAGCACAACAGCAGCAATGGCACCCACCACGGCAAAACTCCTCATGCTAAGACGAACATTTATAATTGCTTTGAGCACTCGAGCTAGACTTTTCGAGGAGAGATAATGGCAATATCAACAAATTGAATTTGCAAACTGGAACGAGTTTTTTGGAAGAAAAGGTGAAGGACGTATGAGACAGAACAAAATTTTTGACTGACGTTGGTCTTGATTTGGCTTTTTGCATTTATATTTACACAATTTAAACACACATGAAACGATTGCATTTTTTCGGTAATGGCAATCAAGGTTTGGTGAATTGATACGGCTGCATCAAGAGGGACAACACGTTTCTGAGCCTCGAGATTTCTTCGGTCGATATCGATTCACAAAAAATTTATGATTTACTACCGCCTGCAATGATAGAACTTCTCTAAATAGTAGAAATATTGTGATTCAAAAAATGGATGATCGATGATGAAAGAAGAAAAAGGAAAACTTGTCTCCTTTGAAAGTAAGACGATATCGACTTCCGTATTGATAGAATCCATCCCAAACGCATGATCATGGACTCAAAAAACCAATTACAGTGTTGGCTGAGTGCGAGGAGGACAAGCCGCATTGATAATTCGTTTTTTAGCACATATCATCGTATTATAGTAATTATACAACAATCTGTTTCTGTGAAAACGCAAACGTTTCCGAGAGTGGCAAAATTTAGATTTGTTATAGGAGAGTCTCTGGTTGCATTTTAATGGTTACAGTCTTACTCGATAAGAGTAGTATGAGTGATAACAGGACTGTATATCAGCAAATCAAAATTTTTTAGGAGTGACAAAGGAGAAATTTTTGAGGAAGTCATATCATGTTTCCAAGATCGGATTTAGTGGTATGATATTTAGGTCCTTTCGCAAAAACTAGAATTTGTGGTCTGTATTTGTAGATTTTTTCATTTGATGTAAATAGTGCATGGAAATGGTTCGTGGATTTTTTGACAGAAGATCTCATGTGTAACAAGATCAGCAAATCCATGAGAAGTTCGCGGGTGAACTACGAAAACAAAATGTTACAAGACTCTTGAGGAGGTTTCGTGATAGGTGAGGATCAGACCTGATCCTTTCGCGCCACTGGACGCTTTCGTTCTTGATCTTGTGTTTTAGGTTCTGGAACAGGCTTCGCATTTCTGTCTTTATCTGAAGCGTGAAAATTCGGATGTTCTGACAAATTATTCTTCCTTGACAAAGTCGTATATTGAAACTATTCAGCATGTCCATTCAGTCAGTGCTAAATGTCGAGAGCATTTCAATCAATCCAAATGAAATAAGAATCCAGAATTGTTCATCGTTGTCAACGAGTTTCTGTCGCAAAATCGGAAATTTGCATGTCAATTCTTTAAATCCTCTTCTCAGGTTGTTTCATATCCAATTTTCATGGGTGTTGAGATTGTCGACGCTGAATTTCATAAAGTCGAATATCTCGTCAATCAGTTTCGCATAAATAAAACAAGTCTTTACAAAAACTTTCGCAGTGTAGTAGCGTGTTTTGCAACTCTTCGTTTCTCACGAGTTGATCAAATCAATAGTGGATGTTTTCCGTTTGTCGATATTTCCTAGTTTTAAGTAGGTTCATTTGTTGTTTCTCAAAAGTCGCATCACAAAAGATAGTAAATGGGTATTGATCAGAAAACTTGAAAAATGTCTAAAAGTAGTTTGCGGTCTTTTTAACGGATTCTTCAGCAGCTATTGTTTGGATCGTTTTTTCAAGTTCAATTGGCATTGAGCAAGTGGGCACGGATTTTGGAGAAACATTTCGTCCACGCACAGGAAAACGCTTCTACCTCGAGCATAATAACAATTTCCCTATTCTCAGAAAATAACCCAATCTACTCTCAGCCATGAGATTTTCTCAAACGTTGCGATCAGCAGATTCTCGTGGCACTGGATACAGGAAGTCAAAGAAGCAGCTTCTGCCAGGGGAAAACAGCAGATCAGCTGGATTGATTTTCTTTTCATCTGGTGCTGTGGCATCTCGATCCTTCAATACGAAGATATGTAGTTCATTACCAATTTCAGAATGCGCATTGGAGAAGAAGATCGTTGCACAGGTGCCTCAATCAAATGCTAAACAGACTGCAAAACGAGTTGGTGTGGAAATTTTTCCCGCGGCAGATGCTGCCCTGGCCACTAATCCTAACTATCTGCGTGAAATCTTCAAAAATGAAGAAATCCAAAAATCCCGAGTTGCAAATCATGGGCTGGTATGCAGTCAGTTTTCGACTGTGTTTGCAGCTGGGCAGCAAGGAGGTTCGTATAGGTGTGTAGTTCGAACTTTTCTGCTACGACTTGTTGGTTTGCCATGTTCCAGCGCAGATGAACGACGACAGATCCTGTCACGTGTGTTGCTACCGGTGGGACAGTTGGATTTTCTGAGAGATGCATCAGTAGCTGATCCGCGTCTGTACGGTCTTGCAATTGAATTGTATCGGTGTGTGGAGGAAGGATCGCTAAAGAGATTGAATGAAGCTTTCATGGATGCAAAATTTGATTATTTCACGATATGGCTCGCGAAACAGGTACTACTATTGTCTGTCGCTGAAGCGTTTTGTTTTCTTTTCAGTCTATATTCAGTTTGAGCTCGCAGAATTTCGTGACATTTTTTTCGCAGCAGGCGTTTGAGATCATGTTTTTGTTTGCATTGATTAAATTCTGGGCAGTCCGTCGGTTACAATAAACACAACATTTTCACAGGCGACGACTCAAATCATCCTGAAAATGTTGAATGTGCCCGGTTTTGTCGAGGGACAGAGTCAGGCAACACTCAGCATGTTAATTGGTACAAGTTCTGGCATGGATAGCATTGGCGACTATCTAGACAAACATGTTTTACCGTGCGACAAGGAGATCGACAAGGTCATATTCCCAGCAGTTGCGACTGCGTTGCACATGAGATTGGATACGTACACCCGTGAATATAAGGGATTCAGTTTGCAACGTCACGTTGTAAGAAAATCGTACGATGGTACCAGAGTTGTCGGCAACCATTACAGATCCGAACTTCCTGTGTTTTACGGCAGCTTATATCAGGATGCGGGTGGTCCCCTTGTTGGAGCTATCATGCCATCCCGATTTGTAAAGGTACATTACTATGGATTGGGTCGGAGTGGGGGAGTTGTTGCGGATGCAGTAGCATGGAATCATAGGGTACAGCAAGAACGGGCACTCAGAACGCAAGTTGAATCTAGCCGGACGCACCAAGTGTCCGCACAAAACGCAGCGTCCAGCGTGACCGACGAATACCATACTAGCCAACTTGGGAGAGTTAATAATGAAGGAGCCGTTGCAGCGGCGTATCCAAGTTTAACGCAAGTTCTGGAGCGCCTGCAAAACGCGAGCACTCAGATGTTGAGTTACATCTGGTGCAGCGACACCACACTTGATGATACAGGCCGTGGCACTTGTCAAGATATCCAAACGGGACAAGAAGCACCCCACCGTACGAAACCCAGATCCAGTTCAAGTCGGAGTCGGTGTGGTCCGAGAAGTCAATCGGCATCGTTTACCAAGAGCTATCAGAATATGCACATTCGGAAATCCACAGATCCAGTTACTTCTGTGGTTGACAATCACAATTCTAGTCACGGACCAGACGTCGTGGGCAATCGCGGCTTTGGAGATCGTCATTTCGTTTCTGGTCAGCCAGCTGAAAATCCAGCTCGCTCTGTGAGTCGCGGCAGGCAAGTTCAGCAGCCAATCCAGACACATGAAAGTTCAGCACTGCACAGTGTGAGCTTTCATCATTTCCGCTCGCGACACCAGAGTGTTGACAGTTACCGTACTGGCAGCGACCGTGGTGTTGTCAATTTCAGTAACCCTTTCATAACTTATGGAAGCGGGATATCGCGTGGTGTGAATCCTTGCAGTTCGAGTTTCCTTTATCCGTCTCAGATGGCGGTCCCACTACCATCGTACAAAAGCGGAACAAGTGTCAAGAGGCATCAGCAATCATCAACAAAACACGTGCAGAGTTCGCGCAGCTCAAATTCGAAAGGAGTTGAAATTTTCGACTCGGTGAATAACATGCAGAAAACGAAAGTGGAACTTCAAAGCAGACAAAGTGGTCGGCGATCTTGTAACATGAATCACTGTGCCATTGCGTGGTTCGTTTTCCTGGGGGTGTGGTTTTTCATGACGATGTCGATTCTAGCATTGCATTGCGGAGGATTGAAGTATTTGTTGCAAGCAGCCGGAGCATGTGATGCGTTGGGTGAAGCATTTAAGCGTGGAGGGTTTTGTGATGGGCGGACAGCATCGACAGAATCGGAGGCTTTTGGTGTCGATGGTGACCAAGCGGAATCATTTCTAAGACGCGAAAGAGAAACAGATGGTGAGGAATCTCTCCTTGTACCCGATGAATTCGTTCGAGAGGAAGAATCTGGTGGCAGCGTACAAGATGAGTGTTCAGGAACTGAAGAAGATGATGCACGCGACAAGGAAGTCATATCGGGTGGCGAATCCACAACAGACTGCGCGAAAAATCCGGCACCAAACGATAGTTGCAATGGGGATGGTCACGAGAGCTCAAAGTTTCTATCGAGTGCAGACACGGAGAAAATTGCAGCGTTTACGGTTTCGGGACAGACTTGTTGCTCGGATGCTGGTTGTTGTTTTGTGTGCACCGTGAAGAAGTGGTGTTGTTGTTTTGGCGTTGTCATTACTTTCGGTTTTGCAAAGTTAATAGATCTTCTAGTTTTGCGCAACCAGTCGTCTATGGAGCCGGAAGAAGAGTGCCGTCATCGGTTTGCGACAAAGATGTTGTGGAAGACTGACCGGATCCCGATGGGTTTGCCGAGTATTTTTACAGAGGCAATGGATGCCGGTACAATTACAAAAGACCTCGAACATTTGAAAGCTGTGAAAAGTAAAATCAAAAAATTTTTTAAGGAGTTGAAGATGAAAATGCAGCCGGAATCAGAAAAGTTGTCAGGTGATAAAGGAATTTGTTTTGTGAAGCTACCGTGGAAATTTTTCATCGACGCGTTCAAACTCGAAGAAAACAGAAAGTTATCTTTGTACAAGTTTGTGGTTCAAGCAGAGGCAAAGCGTACAGCGTGGAACAATCTCATGACGTCGCGGCGGCACGTCAGTCGTGAAAGCGTCGAGGCACAAGCCGCAATGATGCTAAGAGTCGTGTTGCAGGACAACGATTGGGAGAACAAGGGTGTCACGGTAGTAGCTGCATCAGACACTTTAGGTGTCAGTCTTTGGTCTGATTGTGGCAGTGTAGAGATCGTATTTGAAATTGAATTTGAAGGAATAGAGCCTACATTATCAATTCCTGTGGAAACAGCACCAGAGATCGAAACTGGTGCTGTCACCGAAGCAGTGCAGTTGCCTTTGGTATCGCAACCTGGCAATCCATTTAAATCGGAGGCTCGCGAGCAAGCTTCTCGTAAAAGTCGACGCAAGATGAAAAAACCGAAAAAAGCTGCACGTTCAATAGCTCGGGTGACTGTTGATCAGGCCGTAGTACCCAAAAAGCAAAACGAGGCTGTTATGATCAGAGAGGCTGCAGTTCAAGAAAAAGAGAAAATTAGTCGCAGTTTTGCAAATCTTGATACCGATGTTGCCGCAGATGCCATCCTTGATGTAGGCGGGTTATTTGAAACGCAGGAAAGTCCCGGCTCAGAATACAGCACCGGTCGACCATTACTGGAGGCAAGGATTTTTCCCGAGGAAGAAAGCGGAAAGCAGAGAGAGAAGCCCGGAAAGGATGAGGAAGTTCAAGTGGTTAGTCACGAAGGATACCAATTGCGTGTGTCGGCGCAGGATTTTCGTGTTCTGAGTGGCGGTCCCGGCATGCGTAAACCATACGACAAGGATTTATTTCTGGACCTGCTCGTGGCAGCCGAAAAGGCCAAGAATGACGTCTGCCAAGAGAAATATGAAGTTCTGTCACGGAATCGGGTGCATCTATGGACTGAAGTGAGCGACAATCCGACGACATTGTTCAGAAACGTTTCGACAACTGAGCAGGCGCTGGAAAAAGAGCTGCGTGAGTTCGTGATTAAGCATCAGGAGATAAAATCAATTTTTGAGGTCTGGTGCAGGTGGAATTTCTGTGAAGAGCCAAGTCCTGAAATTAGAGCGGAGCTTGCAGACGCCCACGAACATACAAAACCGCCTATCCGGTGGTGGTACGAATATACTAGATGGTGTCAGCAGAGGCCAGGGGAAATGAAAATTGCTGCGACTGAGCGACCGCTGGCGAAGCATCTGAAGCAGTTGCAAGCGTGGTGGTGGGACTGGAAGCACATTTATCCTCGTCTCGTTGCTGCCGTAGCGGATTTCGAAAGTTCACACCAGATGATTATCTATGGGATGCAAGTGCATCCAGACGATATAGAGAGAGGGCACTACTGTCTTGGAGACATCCAATGTATACCGACACTTTTGGAAACTCTATCAGAAGAATGTACACACCCGGCGTTCTTTGTGGACAGTATTTTCTTTATCAGACCTGGCTCATAGATTTGTGTCCGTCCATCGTTTTTGAAACTCGCAGTACATGCATATGGCCGTTGTCAGTTGTTTATGTTCGAGTTTTTGATATGGTGTGATTTTGTTGCGTGACGATGCATGGTGTGAGTGACTCGGGATGAAATAATTTATACACAGGTGAATGTAGATGGAGCGGCGTAAAGTGTCGACAGTGCCAGTCAATAATCGGTCATGGAATCTGGTACAGGTCTATTGTGCAAGCCGGGGATGATTTGTGCAAAGTGTGTTTCCAAGAACAATCATCGAGCGCGAAGTCGAAATACGAATGTCTTGGATCTGGTATCGATGGAGTATGTGATTGTCTTTGTGAGTTTTCATGGTAGTGTCGATTTTCGGTGTGCGGGTTTTGTTTGGTTGATTCAGAGTTCGTCTGGTGTCCCAACTGGTCGTGGTGTGATGTTTAAGCGGTGATTTGATGTGTAATGTGTCATATCTTTTAAACAGGTTATCTGAAGAACGCGTATCATCAGAAGTTGTTGTTGTGTGAGATCCTGATAAGAAGAGTATTTCCGGATGATTTCCGAGACCGTCCTCTATGGATGGATGCCGCTGACTGGCCTGCTAGCAATAAAGATGCAACACCACACTCGGGATATTGGCGTGAGATCTTTCGTGAGTTGTCCTTGTTGAATGTGTTGCTGGAAGAGTGGTGGTATCAGCTTGCCAGAGACAGCTGGCATGGCGATCCATACCCAAGGGATATATACCCAAACCTAAGGCCTTGGGGTCGGATAAGAGATCCATTGTCCTTGGGTGTTTCCGAGGAGGTTTTTCGTCGCCGGCCGATCCGTGATCATCGGGCAACAGAACAGGTAGTGCGTCAAGCGAGCGCGATGAAAATCTTCCAGTTGGAGTGCCAATTGGAGCAACTTGAAGAAGAGTTCAGTGCCTGTTGGGATGCGTGTCTGATGTATAAGGACAAACCGATTTGTGCTGGTTTAATGGACTTATTGGGCAACCGCGATCCGCTAGGATACGATCTTCAATGCAGGCATGCACAGAGGGCGGAACAGATTGGAAGCCGTGGCAAGCAAAACAGGGGGAACTTCAACGTTCCTTTGGAAAGAGCGGCGGAGCGCGAGTGGCTGAAGCAGTACAAAGATCAGGTCAGACAATTGCACTTGAAGTTATTTGATTTGCGTGTCGGCTCCGAATACCGAATGCATGATCACAACAACAAATCAGTTGGCTACGACACTTTGGACACCATCTGGCGACATACTTTTCCCAGCACTGCTGCGGGTGATCCAGTTGAAAGAAGCTGGAAAGTGCACCATTCCAGGAAGTGGCTTATTGAGGCAACCGAGAGTGGGGTGAAGTATTACAAATCCGAGACAAGTCCAAGACAGACAATGCAAGATTTTTGGAAAGACAAACTTGCATGGAGTTTGCCAGAACAGGAACAGAGTGCCTGTGGTGGTTTATATAATTGGGCGAGGGGCAAAATTGCAAAAGGATGCGAGCCGTGGGTGGCGCCAGAAGGCTGGCCAGTGCACTTCCCGCCATCTGACTTGATAATGCCACCGCTTTATCCACGATTTGAGTTCATATCTTTGAGGCAACCTCGGTCGGTCGCGCCGTTTCCTTATCACTGGTTCGATTCAAGCCTTCCAACCCCAGAAGGTCAAATGGATCGGGAAAGTGCCGCCGAAATGCTGGATCCGCCAAAGCCAAAGCCCACTCCAACACCCAGTGAACCAACAACGAAGATTCCCAAATCCAACACCCATTTCGGAGAGATCGATTCACCCGAGTCAGACTATTATTATTATCCAACGGAGCTGCCCCCTTGGCCATCTCCACCGGAGCCAGATTGGGGCGCGGCCTGGCGATCTGGAGCTAGCTTTGGTCATTTTGACGGTTGGCCAATACCACAATTTGGCGAGCCACCACAAAACGTGGTTCCGGCACAAATCATGCCACAACCAAAAACCATGAGTCCATCGCGACACCTCCCAATGCCGACACCGCAACCTAGACCAGCACCAACTCCTCCATTACCCCGCGACGACATGGTTGGTGAAACGTTGGTGGCAGCAGCGAAGCGGGCACTTGTGAGAGCTCAAGTTGAAATACAGGATATACAGCAGCAGTGGCGGCGGGGACAGATATGTGCAACTGGCGCACAAGAAAGGAGTGCGAAATTGAAGAAGTCCCTTGAAGAATGGAAAAACAGTCTTGAAAATTCGAGATTCGATGAGGGTGGATTAGCTGCGAAAGCGCAAGATTTGATTGGGACAATCGACGAGCGACTCTCAGCGATTGACGAGATACTCGACGAGCTGGAAGAGTATGTGGATTTCCAAGTGAGAATATCTGATCTTGATAGCAATGCATGTAGCTCAGCGAAAACAGCAGCAGGCGAAGGGTACAAAACGATACAAACTTACTGGCAGGACTTTGTTGATATCAAACAAAAATTGGAAGCATCAGAGTTCAATTTTGATTCGGGTCAGTCAAGAGTGGACGTCGCAAGAAACGAATTGTTAGATCTCCTGGTGGCCTTCAGGAACCTGGACGACGCCCTTGAAGAGTTAGCACTGGACGATGACGACACGGCGGCAATTGCATTGAGAGAGAAGTTGTCCGAAAAGTTGGAAGAGCAAGCTGCATTAATGGAGGAGCGGTTTGAGAACCTCGACGAGTTCTGGAGGAATTTGTATGGATGGTGATATTAATTTGGAGGAGAGAATTAAAAGAGGTTGGAAAGCATTCTATTCAGCGCAAAAAAAACTTTTGGAATAAAAAGGCTCACCCGACTAGAAAAACGAGTTATGATAATGTCACTGGTAAGAGGCGCAATGTTGTATGGACTTCAAGCACGCGTGTGCAAGCATAAAGGAGGACTCGAAAACAACAAGGGGTGACAGGAAACACAACAAGCTCGAGAACCAGAACGATCCCAGAGAATCATATTGCTGAGAATAACTTTGCCCATTTGCTAATGGCCCTTGCATGGAAAAATTGCAACAGTACTTATCCTGGATCCATCAGGCACCACCAAACACCCCACAAAATAACAGCACATTGCTGAGACTAAATTCCATGTTTCTAAGAAATGCTAGGATTTGCGGAGATGCGGAGGAAAAGCATTTCAATAAACTGAAAAACGATTTTGTGACTTTAACATGTCCACATTGGACGAAATTTTTTTGTGAATATTATTCTCCACGCGCTGCGCAATGGATGATCCGTGAATGCGTAGGATGAGCCGTTTTTTGGTGCATTCATCGTAAGTTTTCTATGGCTCCGAGGTTGTTTAGTGTTCAATTGTTTTCGTTTTCCGATGTTTTGACAACTCAAAGATTGATTTTCATCCGATTTCGAGTGTGATTATCGCGTGTGGTGACAAAACGAAGTCGTGTTTCCATTGTGACATCCTCAATTAAAGTTGAGTGTGTTTTGCAGCTTTTCCTATCCAAGTCGTGTTGTCATGTAATGGATTCCAATTTGAAAACAGTTATCAATGAAAGCAGCGGTATCAAAGTTTTAGTTTTTGTTGCCTGTGTTTATTTTTGAATTGAGTGATTGAATCTCATTCAATCAAATTTTTTCTTGATTGAAATCCGATTTGTTCCTGAATTTATTTTACAAATCATGTTGCATCCAAATATTATATTGCAAGTGTGCCCATGATGATGTTCTAGTAAGAAACATTAAACATCAAAAAATCACTAATCTCTATGGTAGAATGCATGTGTTGCCGCAGAAATTGAGTGAGCCGTTGTTGGACAGAAATCAAATAATAACTACAAGCACAATGCCTTCCGCAGAAATCATGGCGAGCGCAAGCAACAGTGGTCTCTCATTGAGAGACCGAAAAAGCGCAGAGCGCAAGAGGCGCTTACAATTCGGGACGCCAAGCAATAATGAATCCCTTGTGCAGACGCAGAAACCGATCAAACCGGTGACTTCCTATGATCTAGCAATGTCATTGAAAAAACACAGGTCCAGAAGTGGTAAGGACAAGGTGAATGCTCAAATTGTAAAAATGACTCTCGCGCTCTTAGCATTGGTATGGATTCATTTTTGTATAAAGCGGTATTGGTATACTACGAATTCAAGTTCCGAGCGCAATGGTGATGGTCTGGTTGGAAAGATCAGATTCCTGTCCTCATCAGGAGATTCTGTTGATGCCGACTCAAGTGATTCAAGTAGTATTCAAGTATTGCAAATGTCGAAAGATGACAAACGTGATGATCTTGCACAGTTCGCGGAAAATGTTGATAATTTGGTCGAAGCAGCTGCAGCAAAAAGACCTGTGGACAAAGTAAGTGAGAAGCATGAAGAATCCAAAAATGAAAGGAAGGACGAAGTTACTGATAAGAAGCATAATTCAGAAGCAAAAACAACACCGAAAGAAGAAAAAGCAAAAGAAGTTCCCCATCATGAGAATCGTGAAAGTTCTTCTGATGAAAAACCCACCAAACCCCACCATGAAAGTTCTTCTGATGAATTTAGACGCTCACCTCGAAAACATAACAACCTCCACAAAGCCGAAAAACAAACCTACGGAAGAAACAAGGAGAAAGAAAGCCCACTAGAAGAAGAAATTGAAGTTCCGTTTAAAGTATACATCGGGGAGATAACCATAGTTATTTTGTTATCGTTATTGTTTGAGTTTGGTGAAGACAAACTAAAGGAATCTCTCGAAGAGGAGGAAAACATAGTCGCTTTGGACATTATGGACGCGTTGTATGGTGAATTAACCATTCTCGGATTTATCGGTTTACTAGTTTTTTCGTTGACAAGAACCGGAGAAGCCGATCAATTTGCACATAAACTGTTCCCGGAATGGGTGGCCCCAGAAGCAAATCCTCTAACCGAATCGTTTGAAGAGGTACATATGGTAATTTTTTGTGTGATGATTGTGTTTATTTGCCAGGCGACGATGTTAGTCTACATCGCGGGTCAGAATGTGAGACAATGGGAACAGTGGGAATCGATGTCCCCGAAAGGTTTTGAAAACTCTTTGGAAAGGTTGTTGGTGGAGGAAGGATACATATCGGGGAGTACGGGAGCGAAATTGAAGAATTATCATCAAGGGACAATGTTTGAACAGATGTTTCGACCGAGTGGTCTACGTGCAATCATTCGTTGGCACGCGATTCGGCATGTTTTTCTATACCCAGTACAGATTGCTGAGGATCATGAGTTGGGAGATGATGGTGGATCAGCGAGTGGTCAGGTGGAAGTGAAAGATCCAGCATCATTTGATTTCAAAATGTATTTGACCAACAAACTCGGTAAGTTGTTTATTGAACTCGTTGATGTCGACACCAGGACATGGTTTGCCGCATTAATTTTGGTTGTGCCCGGTCTATGGTTTACTTCTCTCCTAACAACATTCCACATTATGGTACTACAATTCAGCATTGGAGTTACATTTAATGCAATATATGTTTTTTTGTTATATGATATGACAAGGATTCAGATGGAGTTGTGTCCATCGTTGTGTGCAGATGCAAATCAATTCATTCTTCATATGTCGGAAGGCTGGAAGAAAATGGAAGAAGCGAGACTTGGGGATCATCATAAAAGAGGAGAGATGTTTGGGGGCGGTGGAGAGACATTGGAAGTAGAAGAGACATCGGGTTATACGCCAGGTACATACAATGTGCCAGGTGGTAGTGGGGACGCAGAGGACGCTCATGGTCCAGGCGGCGTTTTTGGTATTGCGATTACGGCGGGCATGAGATGTCAATTGTCGGGTTCGAGTGTGACAACACATGAAGCTATGTATTTGTTTTTTGTTTTTGTGCCAAGTTGATTTTTGTCATTGATTGATTTTTGCATGAAGAATATCGGTTTTTTGCAACAACTATTGTTTGTATGGCATTGCATGATTATGATTTCGGTGTGTATGTGGATTTTGATCGATGGAAACAGAAAAAGACAGATGCATGTATTGTGTCATATAATCACAATCATCATATCATAGTTTTATCATTGACAAAAAATTTCATTGGTTTTCTCGAATGCAATACCAAAAAAAAAATTCCATACAAAACAAACCTAAGGTTCTCTCCAATGCATCTTCGTAAATTAAAAGAAAAATCCGACCTTGCCGAAAAAATTCAATCTGCCGGTGGAGACCAATCCCTCATTCGACAACATTTAGATGAACATAAAAATCGTAAAAGTAAAAGACCATGGTATGTCAAATTTGTTGGCGGAAAAAAAGATTACATACCTCATTCCCATGACGAACTATTCCATTTCCACGAGAAGGGTGTTGTTCTGCACAATCAAATTATGCGCACTATGATGTTTTTCGAGGCGATTTTAATTGCAACGTTGATCATTACACTTGAATTCAAACGAGAAGGTTGGTTGGAATGGTTTTTATGTTTTTGTAATTGGATTCAATGGCCATTACAACTCGTTTGTTTTCTTCCGAGGATTGTTTCCAAGTATGTGATTATCAGTTCGATCGAATCTTATAAGGATAATAGATTGATTCAGGAAGTCACATTGGTTGTGAAAGAAAGGAGATTGAGACAAGCTGTTGCCTTGATGCAGATGGTGAAATTGAAGGGAAGGCGAGAAAAATTAGGTGGAGAAACTATTAGTGACTTAGAATATAAAGCAGCAAAGCAGAAGTTTGAAAAATTTAAGGAAGAGAAAAAACTTCATATTGAAAATACTTTCAATACATTTGATGAAGATCATAGTGGGACAATTGAAGCACAAGAGTTGGAAAATGTTCTTAGTACTATGGGAATTTTTGAATCTTCGGATGTTCATCAAAGTGCAATGGATCTGATATCGATTGTAAATCAGAAAAAAGATGGGCAATTAACCCTTGAGGAATTCCAAGTTTTGATGGTTTTAGCTCATGATAAACAAACTTCCGAGGAAGAAATCGAAGATTTGGATGCGTTTTTTGAATTGATTGATGAAGACGGTGATGATAAATTGTCATATGGAGAATTGGCTCGAGTTTTTCGGGAATCATTCAACATCCCATTGAGCAGAACGGATATAGGTGAGTTGATCTATCATTGTTTTAAAACAGTGAAATCAGAATTGGATAAAGATGATTTTATAGTGTGGATGCGATATTTGGGTGATGAAGACGCAAAACATGTGAGTGGTGCATCAGAAGAGCATAAGGCGGTGAAGAGGAAAGTGAAAGAAGAAGTGATTGAACTTGCGATTGATAATGGTTTGGGTGAGGGGGAAGGATCATATGACGACGACGGCAATTCACCAACTAGCACTCGACCAATTCAACAATTAGCTTCCTATTTATTTTATGATGACAAAACACCACGGAATGATCGGAATGATCGAACACCAAGAGAAAAATTCATCGGTGATCCAAGAGCGACAGTAGTTTTGCGTGGTAGTGTCGGAACAGTTCCACCGGACGACGCGTATAAGCCATTACCAAAAAGAACATCATGGAATAAGATGGATGACGTGGGGGATATGAGTCATGATTTGGGTCATTATTTACAGAATATGGATGGAGATCAGAATGTAGATGGAGATGGAGGTTATATAACACAGTCGAAAGATACAGCAGCGGTAATGAAAGCAAAAAAATATATGAATAATAAGAAAAGCGTTTATCATGGTGGTGGGAAACCGGTGAAGCCGACGAATTCGAGTAGTGTTGCGGAATTTTCAGCGTGGTAGTTGTATTTGAACAAGTTTGTTGGGTTTTTTTGTTTGTTTGTTAAACTTTTATGGGACCGCATCTCATATTTTATACCAGTAGACTAGCTGTTGAGGAGTATTTTATAGAAGCAGTAGAAACTATATATTCCTGCAAACGTTGCCCCCTGTATAAACCCGGTGGTTTTCTATTTTTTTTCAACAGTCGATTGGCCCACAACAAATTATATAATTCTTTTTCTGTCTTAGTAAAATCGAATTTATACTGTAACAGCATTATGTCCTGGTTTTGAAATTTATTTCCCTCTACTAGTTAGTGTCAATCTTGGGTTGCATTTATCATCAGCGGGAATAAATGTTATATCAATGCATCTTTAGACATCGAATTGTCAACGTATTAACAAATGTTTTTTGCAAATACAGATAGGAGGTGATAGTTGTCATAGGTGTGATCATCAGTGGTCGTATAGTTCCAAAACGCGAGTGTGACTCACGTCGACATGAGTTTGTCTTGTGAATGTATAATAAATATGCATGCTATGGTATACTACTTTATGTACTAAAAAATTGCCTCACTCCACACACAAAGTTTTTTCAACAAAACCCCTCTATGATTTTGAAGAACGCAAAAATATAGTTGCGTCTGATGTTATACTTTTTCAACGTTTTTTCAAAAACTCGAATTATACTTTTTCGACGTCAGAGTTGTTGTAAGGCAGTATATTATATCTAGATTGGCTCGGATAATACGTCGAGAGTGTTAGGATTGATACAGTATCGTCTATAAAGAAGTAACTATATCTTAACAAGAACGGCATCTTATATAAACAGAAGAAATGGCAAAACCAGTACGAAAAACTGCACAAAAGAAGGGAAGCGAGGAAGCCTCCTCTTCACAGGAGGGTCGTCAGAAGGGATCGCAACGGCAACCTCGAACAATAAAAATAGCATTAATTCCCTCATTTAGTGGCGGGTTTTCGTCGAAAAGCAATATGAAAACATTTCTATTGTACGCATTTGTGGTAGCAATGATGGGGAGTTTGGGAAGTAGTTGGGGGGGTTTGGGAAATTTGGTAAATTTGGAAAAATTTGGAACAAGTTTAGGTATTGAAGCTGCAAGTTTGACAGGTCCAGGTCGTGCAAACGATGGTGAAAAAAGTTTGGCTGAGTTGTTGGCAAGTGCTAACGTTGGACATGAAAAAGCTGCAGAAAAGAAAAAAGAAGAGAAAGAAGAAGCCCATGCTGCTGGCGAAAAGAAAAAGGAAGCTGCAGTGTCTGAAAAGCCTGCAAAGGAAGAAGAACATCGTCATGAAGCCGGCGAAAAAGAAACCGGCGAAAAAAAAGAAGAAGAACCCGAGGAAGAAGAACCAAATATTCAAACAATATCCGTTGCTGCAATGCTCTGTGGTGCTATGACATTTGCTATGGCAATGTTCTACCTCGTAAATCATCCAAACTCTGATATGAAACGATATGCATGGCAAACTATGTCCTCCACAATTTCCATTTTCATTGCAGTTTTAACTTTTCAAGGTGTAAATGGAATGATTAAAGAGTTTGTTATTCAAGAAGACACGCCAAATGAATTAGGATTTTGGGCAACAACTTTGGTTGGTTTCGTCCAACAATGGGTTTGGTTAGGCTTACTATTTGTCGTGTTGGAAAGATGTGCAACGTCCGATGCAGAAGGTGATGGATGGGAAAAAGAATTGGACGAACAAGATAAGGCATTGATTGAATTGAATATGAATTTTTTTGCAACAATTTTTGCACATATCAACGGATTCGCGGCAATCAATAGTTTTGCAGAATTGCAACAAGAAGAGTTGTTTAAAGAAAATTTCGTGACAGCATTTGTTATGGTGCCGATTGCTCTGGTGTATACAACGATTGTGTTTAAATGTTTGGATAAATACAGGGAGAGAATTGAAGAAAGCTCTGGAAAAAATGAGGAAAGATCGGAGATATGGAATGAAGGCGCAGAAGACGCAGAAGACGATATCGGTTCTTTGGCGATTTCTTTCTTGTGGGCACAATCAATTCGTTACATGGTTCGCGGTTACATGCCAAATGCCGAAGGTGTTTCCACCGCACCAGAGAAAATTACTATGGATGAAGCGTTGATGCAGTTCGCGATTTGTTTTGTGCTAGCTTTTGGAATTTTGATTGTGAATAAATCTATCGGTGATGCACCTTCTATCTTCAACTTCAAACAACTCTCCGAGACTGAAAAGAAATTTGCACATTTCTTTAGTCATATTTTGGGTATGACATTTGCATGGGTTTTGTTGTATACAACGACGGAAGCAGTGAGTCATATCGACTTAAACAATCCAGTATTGTCGAAAGTAATTGTAGCATTACTTGTAAGTGTTGTAGCTTTCATCGCGATATCATTGTTGGAAGTGATCGAGCATAAAGCAGAGGTGGAGGCGGCGGATGACATCAAACATGGACAAGTAAAAGCTGGATTGCAAGTGGAAGATAATATGAAAGCATTAGGACAATTGATTTTGTCAATTGGTATTTTGATTGGTTTTTCATGGGAAAAAGCATTTGATGAAGCACTAGATGCAATTTCAGAAGTGGATGCACGATTGTATCAAAATGGATCTACTTACGGAAAGTCGCTTGAAAATTTCAGCTTAACGTTCATATTGGTTTTGATTGTGGCACCAGCATGGAGATTGTATATCATTCCAACGGTAAAACGTTTGGAGGAGTTGTATGCGGATCAAATCAATGAAGAATTTGGAATTGAAGTTAATGCGAAAGATTTAGAAGGAATTGAAGGGGGTGGTATTGCTGCGGCGGGGGATGTGGTGGAGGAAGTAGCAGATAAATTGGAAGAAGAAGTGGAAGCAGTATTTGGTTTGGGCGGAGGAAATGCAGCGGTGCCAAGAAAAACAGCACCAACACATTATGGACATAAGAAATCTGCTTTAATCCGTTTAAGTGGAGTGAATATTGTACCGGTGCGGAAAAGTCATCATGCTGGAGTTTTGAAAGCGAAAGATAGTGGTAGCGGTGGGACTGTTACGAATGGAAAAAATGGGAAGGGGGGTAGTAGTGGAAATTTACCTGCCTCTGCTGCGGCTGGTGGTGGTGTTGCTGGGCCGGTGGGTGCACAAGGAGTTGGACTAGCGATAAGAGGACGTCATAGTAGTGTAGTTGGAAATAAATATGGCACTGTTTTGGAAGTAATTCGATTGCCAAGTGAAGACATTGAATTGAGTAAAGGTAGTCAAGATGCGAAAAAACAACCATTGTTGACAAAATAGGTTGTATAATTTTGGAAAGGATGGATGATACTGTTGGGCTAGCGGCATGTAGTTGAGTCATGCGACAGGTAAGAAGAAGGAGAGGGGAGACAAGAAAAAAATTTGATGATGGGTTTTAGGATATTTTAGGATATAAGAAGTATATTCTCGTAATGTCATAATTTAGGATGGGGGTTGAAATTTTCAATGGGGGTTATTTTTCTTTCATAGCTAGTGTCAATAATATATGGGGTGGGGGTTTCGTGTATCATAATTTGGACACATACAAAACGTATTAGATATCGATTGTCAAGGTTGTTGAAAAATGTTTGTGAATTTCAAAGAGGAGGTGATTTGATGTCAAGTATTGTTCGTTCGCAAACGGGAGTGTTTCACAACATGTCTTTTCTGAAATTTTTGTGATTTGAGAGTGTTCTTTAGCGGTTTTGTATTCAAAAGAGATTGATCAGAGTCAGTTCAGGTGGAGAAAGATTGAATCAAAATACCAACAGAGTAGTGAACATCGAAGATCCGATTTAATAAGAGACAGCATTGTGTCTTTTTCGGCGATAGAATCATGAACGCGTCCAAGAAAATTTGGATTCAATCTCAGGCTAAATAGTTTCGTTCAATTCTCGATGTTTGTTTTTTTAGAGCATACTGACCAAATTTATATTTTATGGTAGACAATTTGTATATCCGTCGGTGACTCTTGCGTTTGATCATTGACATTTTCCGAACAATTTCCAGGATGTGATATTAATAACAAACATCGCATTGGACATGGCATCCGTACAAATCATGCAACGGTAAAGAGTTGGTCGTGTGGTGAAATCATCAAATCCAAAAATCCATCATTATTCCATCATCATGACAAGTTCAGATTTCGATTTGGGGTCTGAATTACCCCACGAATTCAGCCAGCGTTCAGTCATATCACTTCAAAGTCAAGTGAATGG
>Ga0099797_100103_pt1 | contig 52126 bp, 32 predicted proteins | sample Uncmet_Sort48C_1_FD_89871 | JGI IMG/M metagenome (GOLD analysis project Ga0099797, IMG submission 89871) | Marine eukaryotic communities from CALCOFI LINE 67, Pacific Ocean - C012_Sort48C_1 | ecosystem: Environmental > Aquatic > Marine > Oceanic | place: Pacific Ocean: Monterey Bay | collected...
TAAAAACCAACTGTTTGAAGTTCTGTTTGCTGAAGCAAGTGGTAAAGACTAACATTTGTTGTGTTTTTGTATTTTTGTGTTTTTGTATTTTTGTGTTTTCTAATTAAGTTGAAATTGGCGCCCTTTTGTTTCTGAGCTTGAATTGGGCGCACTGCTGTTGACACATATTCTGGTGCCAAATATGCTTCTTGAAGAAGAATGTAGCAAATGGGCAGTGGCAATTCATCACCACCTTGATGAGTATGTGCCAAATATGCCTGAGTTCAGGAGATGTCTAAATGAGGTTTTGAAAAGGCACAATGCCAAATTGGCAGGGGGGTTTGTGGTGCGATGTGTTTTGCATTACCAGCTCGCTTCATCACAATTTTTCAAGAGTGAAGAGCAGTTCTGGGAATATCAGAAAGAACGATTCTTTCCTGAAGAAGTTGATCTGGATGTTTATGTTCCACATTTGAAAATGGTCCAGTTTGTTGAGGATTTCAATCAAATGTTTTCAGATGTGGAGCAAGTAAGGTCTTCATTTCACCTGAGTCCTCAGCTTCATTATAGGTCATTCATGAGGATGAATGGGATTCTTGGTCGAGTTGAAGTGAAGTTTCATGGAAAGAAGTGTGACATTATGTCATGCAAGCGCCAAGTTGCAGATGTGATACAAAACTTTGACCTTTCAGGTGTATGTATTGGGTGGGATGGAGAGAAGCTTGGTGTGTATTCAGAAACACCAAGCATGCATCTCTACAGTGCACATAAGTATCCACAGTTCAAATGGTGTTTAAATGCAGCATATGAGAGTCACTGGCAAAGAGGAAGTGCATGCATACACAAAAGGATCAACAAGTACAGTAAGCTTGGTGTTCATGTTGAGGTGAAATCATGTGTGAGGTCATGTGTGAGAGAAACAAGTACAAGACATTACCAATGTGATATGTGCATAAACAACCCAACATATGCTCGATGGGGGCAGACAAATGCACAGTATTGTGCGAAACACAGACCATCTGACTCACACTGTGTGCTTTACTGGCATGAATCAATCATTTTATTGAAAAGGCTATTTGTGGCTGTGCACAATGCAACGTGTTCTGTTTCATGGGATAAAATGAAATGGCAACTGCAGTGTTGTGATCCAGAGAGCTTTTTGCAACTCCCATGGCAATCTACGCTTCTCAATGCATTCCAGCAGGTATATTCACATATTGCAGGCACACATCAAGGGTTCCTGGCTTGGCTTTGCTTGCGTAATGTGATGTGTGCAATTCCTGATGCACAGAAGATCAGCAAGTTTTTTGAAGAGGAAGGATCTGGTACATGGCAAATTCCGGAAGTAATGCAAGATGTGTCACTTGAGATGGTGGGGCCAGTATATGCCCACATTGCAGCTATGAATAATATCAAGTCATTGGTGCACAGAACAGTCCCATCTGAGTTGAAAAATGAAATTGGAATGCAGCTGGGTTTGTCACGTATTCTTATGAGAGTATTCTGGACCAAAGAACATGCATACATCTTCTTACCAAAAAAAACAATGAAGTGCTCCAAAATGGAACTCATTGAAATCATTTTGAATGTTGCATTGGAGCATGACAGAAGCAAGGTGTGGCAGCCTGAAGGGTGGCGGGAAAGAAGCTTGAAAGACATGTACAGAAAGCAAAGTAAGTATAAAGGAAGTAAGACAATGGGAATTGTCTATCATCACCTTTTTTTGAACCAAATGAGCCAAGTGCAGTGAGCCAGTGTGCATTATGAGACTTGAGAATACAAACTGAATGCCTGAATGACATCAAATTCGAAAACACAGTCAATACAAATAAATTGATTGACAGTGTCAGTGTCATAATTTACATTTTTGAATTGCATGCAGACATTGCATTTTCCGAGCATTGAAGTCAGATTTTTTGAAGTCAGGTTTTTTGAAGTCAATTTTTTTCCCCAAAAATTGAAATTTAGGCGAGATAAAAAAAATGTGAAAAAACAGGATTTTAGAAGAAAAAATGTGAAAAAGCGCTTAGAAGTTATAAAAATGTGAAAAAACGCTTAGAAGTTATAAAAATGTGAAAAACGTGCAACGCAGAGATGCAAGTTGAGCTATTTTTCAAGTGTTTTGTTGTCCATTTTGCATTGTCACATGCAGTTCTCCTTATCTTTCATTTTACAGTTGGAATGAAGAAAATAGTACCACTTATTCGATCGCGCCTTGAAAATGTGTCATTTCAGTATGCATATCTCCTTCCACATGATTTTGTGTTCACCTTCATGTTTATATTTTTCATTGATCAGCAAATGAAGGTGATCAAAAGTTGTGATGTAAGTGATTATCTTTCATCAATCTTGTGGTACACTCTATGTGCAAATGCCATTTGTGAAATGCGTGTTCTCTTTTACTTTTATGAGTTTCCAGGATCAGTCTCATTTGGTATGTTTGTTGTCCGAAGTGTTGTGCATGTTGGAGCAAACATGCTGATTGTGCACATGTACATTCAGCCAGGATAGTTGATTATTGTATTCCAATATTGGCCAGATCCTGGTCCTGAATTGCTGCTGTTGTTGGTTCAAAAAACTGCAGTTTGAAAACAGTCTTTACCTCATTGTAAGTGAAATTCTGGTCAAAAATGCGCTTCTGAAGGTCATAAAGAAGAGAGGCATACTGGGATGGGTTTGATTCTGCCATGTTGATTGATGCAACAAATGATCTTTGGCGATTGATATTTCCCATGCTTCTCTGGTAACTATTTGCTGAGTCAGTGACATCGATTTGAAGGCGCACATGTGTCCTTCTATTTTGAATGTGCTCATGAATCTTTTGAAGTGTTTCCTCATCTATCCACTGAAGTGATACCTTGTCAACAACAATGCTCATTGTGACTTGAGCTTGAGCTTAAATCTGTGTGTTCTTTGTGTGTATTTGTAAGGTGCACCAGGATACTTCAACCGAATTAAGGTTGCCTGTTGTGCAGCTTTGAGAGGTGTTTTTCCAAAACTTGTGACGTTTTCCCATGTAGTGGACTCTTCCAGGTTGAGAGAACTGAGCCACTGGAAATCCATTCTTTTTCTTTTGTGTTTTTTTTTGGATTTGAGCTGGGCAAGAAAATAAATCTCAAATGCAAAAAAAACGCAAAAGAAAAAGAGGTTGTGCCAAAAGAGAGAAAATGCGTGAGTTGTTTTCCTATCAGGTGAATGCCATTCAGCGAATGGAGGAGGTTGAGTCTATTGGTGGGTGTGCTGTGAATGTGTGCAATGATGGGATTGATTTGTCATTCACAAGCACATGTGGTTTTCTTGCTGATCCAACTGGAAGTGGCAAGACCTGCACAATGCTCAATTTCATCAAGGGAAGGCACAAAAAGCTTTGCCAGGATAACCAGCCAGTTGTCATGACATGTGGATATAACACATTCATCAAAGAGCATGTTACCATGCATCCAATGCAATGTCGAATCTTCTCAGATTGCACTGTTGTAATTGTTTCTCCCAACATAACAGCACAGTGGGTTAATGAGGCCAAGCAGGATGACATCACATACAAGGTGGTCAACACAAACCTTCAAATGCAGAAGTTTTTTGACCATATTACAGATGATGTTCAAGTTGTAATTGTGAACGAAAATCGCTACAAGTTGTTCTGCATGACAAGTGCATTTCGTGAAATTTCATTTGCGCGTTGTGTGTATGATGAATGCAGGCACATGAAAGCATCATCAACACAGGCACTGCTGAATGTTCGATTCACATGGTTCATGAGTGCAAGCAGATCAGATACCCCTGAGGCTGATGACTTTTTTAATGGATCAAATGGATTTCTTATGTACTCAGGCATTACGCCAGGGTACATTTTTGAGCACATTGCAGTTCGTACACCTTTGTCTGAAATTAAGTACCCTGGCAAGTTGGTGTATGTACATTACAATTGCCAAAAGACAATGTCACAAGTTACAGACATCATTATTGATGAACTTGACCCTGATTTGAGACAAAGGCTATCTGCTGGAGATGTTGCAGGGGCGTTGCAAGTTCTTGGAGCAGAGGAGGCGTCTGACATTTTTTCTGTTGTAGTGCATCGCCTCAACCGAGATATCAGGCATGTTGAATTTCTGGTAAGTGAGATTACCAATGATTCACTTCATGGTATGCGAAGCAGTGCTGCATCACAGAGGCTAGCCAGGTTGGAGGACCAGAAGGCAGGCCTGCTGAGGCAGCTTGACTCAGCCCAATCACGATTCGATGATATGTTGAGCAATGGGACATGCAGCATATGCCTGGAGTCATTTACTGACCCAACCATGATATCATGCTGCTCAAATGTGTACTGTGCCATGTGTATTGTGAATGCACAAGTTGCTTCCAAAAAATGTCCTATGTGTCGATCATCTCATTTCAAGTTGCACCGTGTTGTGCAGAATGGAAATGTGAACCCAAAGCATTATGAACCTTCTGATCAGCCAATAACCAAAGTTGATGTGTTGAAAAAGATACTGCAGAAGACCTCAGCTCTGAAAGTTCTTGTTTATTCAGAATGGGATTCAATTATGCCACTTCTTTCGGAGCTATGTGTTGAGTTTGACTGTGAGCTTTTGCATCTTCAGGGATTTACAAGCACACGTACGAGGATGCTTGGAGTGTACAATGCTAAGGGAACAAGAGTGCTGATGTTTGCTAGTGGACTGACAGATTGCTCTGGACTTGACCTGCCAAGTACAACAGATATTGTGCTGTGGCATCGCATGGATGCACAGAAGACACATCAAATTGTGGGCCGGTGTCAGCGGATGTCCACTGAGCGTGATCATAGATGCACAATCCACCATTTGCATCCTGCTTAGGTCTGCTTTTTCGAAATAAACCTTTGCGCAGTATCAAGGTGTTTGAATTTGCGGCCACATGGGCTGAAAAATACAAATGATTTTCTGCCAACATACCTTGATATGTGCTTTACCTCTGGTTCAACAACCCACCCATATGGAAGCTTTTCCTGAAGAATGTCAGCTTCGTATTCATGCATCTTTTTTGTTTTTTTTGTTATGCGTGTGCAATTAGGCAGCAGCTTCTTTGAAGGTGCATGTGTTTTTGGAGGTATGCTTTTCTGTGGTTTTGACTGAGTTTTTTGAGGTGCAGTCTTATTACCTCTGCTGTCTTTTTTTGGAGAGTCTGGCATGGCATCAATTTTACTTGTAAGCTGGTCTTTTGTGAAGAAGTTTTGTGTGTGTCGTTTTAGCTTTTTTGGATTTAGTCTACTGTAGAGAAAGTGTGACCCAGCATACTGCAGCCCTAGCAGTGTCTCAAATGCTAGTCTTGCCACTGGTGGTGAAACTGAATTACCAACTATACCACACCTTATTCTATTGTTTTCGTCCAGTCTAGTGGATACCCCATTAAAGACTCTGAAAGCTGGGAGTTCAGGTGACCAAGAAGTGCATGCCTGTTTTCCCTGCTGGTCATGTCGCCTGAGAAGTTCATACACATAGTCTGGTTGAGAGTCAGGAAGTTCAGAGGCCTCTGCTGATCGGATGTCCTTGGTGTTGGGAGCATTGCTCTTTTTGCAAAGACACCACCATCGGTCTCGTGTATGAATGGCCTTAAGATCGCTGCAGGAAAGAGTTGTCCATCGAATATCATACCCCTTGAGCCAAAGCTCAGATAGGACAGCCCCAATTCCATTTTCTTTGAGCCCAATGATTCCTGCGACATTTTCAAGGAAGATCCATTCTGCGCCATTTGTTCCACAGAACCTGGCAATGCGCACAATCTCTTTCCACAAAGCACTTCTTGTGTCCTTGACCAAACCCATCTGGCGCCCTGCAACACTGACATCTTGGCACGGAAATCCTCCTGCGATGATGTTGATTTTGTGAGGTTGGATCCCGGCACTGGCCAGGGACTCAGGTGATATGGATTGAACTGTTTCAAAGATCTGAGCTGCATCCAGCCTGCCATCTTGGATTCTTGCAGAGAGCACATCTCGTGCATCTGGGTTGATGTCACAATATGCGACTGTCTTGCAGTAGGGGTTAAGTGCAGCACTGATTCCCCCACATCCACTGAACAGGTCAAGGCATTGCATCCTTCCATCAAGATCGGTGGTGTTTTGTGGTGGAGATTTTGAGGAATTTTTTGTGATTTTGGGATTTGAGTTGATGAGACAAGGCTCCTCTCCAAAGCCAATTCTAAATGATGAGCTTTGCACATAGTTGGCAGTAGTTTCATTGTGAATATGCATAGGGGCATTGTTCTTTGCACACACACAAAAGTTGCTGGTGTGTAAACGAGCGCAATTTTTTTTTGAGTTTTTTCCTAGATTTTTTTTGCATAAAGATGTAATTTTCTTTTGCAGATGAAAACAAGAAAGCAGGCTTATGGAACCATCAGTTACAATGCCTGAGAAACGAAGAAGAGGGAGACCAAAAGGGACAAAGAACAGTACAACAAAAAAGAAGAGAGCACCATTGATCCAAACATCAATTGAAAGTGTTGATACACATGAGGAAGGAGAGAATGTGAGTGAGGTGAATGAAGCTTTCAATGGGTTTACATACATGAAGGTGAAACGCATTAGCAACAGAACAGATGAGCGCCTGACAATGTTGCAGATTCATGAAAGAAGACTGGGGCATGTAGAGAAGGCAGAGGATATGGACTCATCTGACATTGCATACACAATATCAAGTTTGAAGCACTTGCAAAAGAGACACAATGACAATAACTCACTAATGAAAGGTGCAATGCTGAATGCTTACATAGAAGACTGCTTCTCAAAAGACTACAATGGAAAGCATGAGAATGTAATTGAATTGTACCGGCGTGTGCAGGAGGCAGTTTCATGTCGAGACACATCAGAGGCAGTCTGTGCTTGTGGGTCCTTCTCATTTGTAGTGGACACAAGCACAGCAACACAAATATGCACACAGTGCGGCTGCAGTACACACTTTCAGGAGTGCACTGTAAATGATTTGTGGGCAGATGAGAGAGTGCAAGTTCTGAGCAAGATAGCATATAAGAGGATCAATCACTTCAGAGAATGGTGCAATGCCATACAAGCAAGGCAGCAACCAAATGATGCACTTCAGTCTGTGATCAACAAGGTCAAACAAGAACTCAAGAAGGAGCGTGTGGTTGACATGTCAACTGTGACACCACAGAAGATACGAAACTACCTTCACACACTGCGATTGGGTAAGTATTATGAATTTACATCTGCAATCTATGCAGACATCACTGGCAAACCCATCCCAAAGTTCTCACCAGATGTGGAGCACACACTAATGACTATGTTTACTGCCATTCAGCCTGTTTTTGATGAAATGGAAGGCAAGAAGCGAAAGAACTTCTTAAGTTACTCATACACCCTGAACAAACTTGCACAGCTGATCAATCATCAGTACATACTTGAGTTTTTCCCTCTTCTTAAAAGCAGAGAGAAGCTGTATGCACAAGACCAGATGTGGCGTTACATTTGTGAGAAGATGAATTGGACTTTTCATGCCAGCATTTGATCAAAAAAAAAATCTAATTGTTATTAGAAAAGTTATTGTTTTAATGAGAGACACAGAGTCACGGAGTGGAGCTCTGTCTGCCATGATGGCAACAGGCATTACTGCCAACCCAAAGTCCTGGCCAAAAACAGCATACAATCGCAGTGTCTTCACACCAAAATTACCTAAATCCACCATGTCATTTGGACATGGTGATTCATTGGAGTATGAGCAAACAGTTGATAGGGCACAGCAGTTTTGTGATTCAGCAGTGTCCATAGTAGACGCATTCACAAAGTACATGTGCCGGGTGAATTGCTATCACTCAGAGGGCAACCCACGTGCGGTATGGAATAGATTTGGTGACTCACTGCGTTCATGTCCAGCTCATGTTCTGATGCCTGAAGGAATGTCGCCAATTGAAGGTTCAGACAAGAGAGGGATAGTTGACTTTGCGAGACGGATCAATCCAGAGGAGATCTGTGGTCATGGCCCTCCCAATAAGAAAAAAGTACAGATCATAAAATGGGCTGAAGACATGATCCAAAAGAACATGTTTATTTTGGCAGGAATTGCTGCATTTCAGGAAACAAAAAATGCCCCATATGAATTTCTTGCACACCCAGATGGTCTCCAAGATGACATTAGAGTGCTGGCATCTAGCACCAAAGGTCAATTGTCAGGACTTTATAATCATTCAGTGAAGCAAGCATTTATTGATGCTGTTGAGGTTGGTACACAAGGGTCATCTGAAGGGTTTGGGTCAGAAACACAAGATTCCTTGCTTCCAATAACTGATTTTGCGGGACATGCCATACATGCTAAGCTTTCGGATGTGTATCATGCTCTTATAGAAGATACCAATTCTTATCGGGTTGCAAAAAATACAGCCAACACAGATCTTCACAAAAGGCAGCGCAAAGTAGCACAGGAGGATGGTGGCCTTGTTGTCCCCTGCCTGTTTACATACACATGGCTGAAATTCTTTAATCCTGATAATTTTGGAAAATCAAAGGGAGACCTTAATGCCAACCTGGCGTATGCCTTCTTTGCTGCAGCCATTGATGCACTTAAGGAATCAGAAGTGGTGGATGCACTTTTAAAGTGGGATGGTGAGAAAGATAATGATTATGTGTATCAATTGTTCACACCAATTCATCTTCATGGTATAACCACTATGGATGCAGACAAGACAAGGCAGCCTTGCACTGAGAATTCACCATTTGGTAGGTACACAAACCATGACTTTGATAAGCAGGCAATGTACACTTCAGGAAGTTCAATGAGGGAACAAACATATCGATCCCATTTCAACGACCTTTGGGGAAAAGCATATGACATGAGAAAAGAGGTCCAACCAAAATTCGATCTGCTGTGGACCAAGATGTTCCGGCATTCTGGTGAAAATGCAGTTAGCCTTGAAGAAGCAGATAAACAAGCAGAGTCAATGAACACATTTGTTGGTGTGTATCAGCAAACAGATTGGCAACTGTTCATTTGTGATCTTTTTGTGTTCATGGCACATTCATCTTACAATCGAAACAGTAACCCCACATTGAGTTCTAGCACAAAGATGGACAGCATTCTCACACAGGCATCTGTGGTCAGCACAATTGCTGAACAATTGCATGAGTTCATATATGACTCATCAATTGGAAGAGCATTCAATCATACCATTTCTCTTCTAATGAAGCCATCCATGGCCCTTATGAATGAGGAAGGATACCAAAAAATTATAGAGAACCAGAACGATCAGGTTGGTAAATCAAGTGCTCAGAGTGAGGTTGCTGAGTTAAAGAGACGAGTCCATGCAGTAGCACTAAGGAAGATGGCAGGGATTCCTTCAGGTCCACCTAGTGCTGATAATGCAACACCAAGCCAGGTATATGGTGCAGGTGCATGGACACATGATATATCCACAATCAAGCTAAATCAGTCTGTCCAAGCCTTCATGGCAGTGATACAAGATTTAGTGGCATCAACAGCATGCCAGATACAGGATGTTAGGTTGACACCAGATGCACTGGGGTCAATCAATAATCCCCATCTACGTATGCGTCCAACCATTGATAAGGATATGCACTATACACAAATGATTCGTTACCTTGAGCAGGATGGTTCCAACAAAGAGAATGTTATGGCACTTGATGCAGCAATGAACGCCTTCATGACATACTTCCAAACTGTGCAAGATCAAAATCTTCATTCTGAGGGTGATAAAGATGTATTCCCATCTCAAGACCCTGTGGCATTTACATTCAAGCTCAATCTTCTTACACGACGTACGTTGATCCCTCTTTTTTCAAAATATGTCCTTCTGAAGCTATTTAAAAAGGGTCATGGTCATACTCCAGAAGTTGTGGATGATGATGGTGATATGCTTGAACGTGCAGATATTCTTGGTGCTGTTTGGGAAGTGTTTGATGCAGAGTATTGGGTAAAAGTGATGGTTTTTGTGCGTTATGTGTATGAGAAATATGCTGATCAACTTCCTGATCCAGTACACAGAGTAATGGAAGCAGCAAAAGATGTCTTCAAGCTTAATGATGTTAGCACTGCTGCACTTCAGGATCTTTCAGATGACACTGATCTTAAGCAAAGGGCCAAGGTATTCGGAAAGGTTGATAAAGCATTTAAAGATAACGCCAAAAAAGAAAGGATTGAGATAGCAGTGACCAAATGGAAATATACAGTGATGAGTAGTCCAGAGATGAGAAATCTTCTTGAGGCTTTGAATGCCTTACGTGAAGAACATTTTAAACCCAGGCTTGAGATGTCTGTTCACCCAAAACAAAACAAGAATGACCCAAATGACCATGCAGCATGGATGCCACCAATGGCAGTAGCAGCAAGGTTCTGTTATCGGCTTTTTACTACATTACATGCAATGATACCTACTGAACCATCAGAGGATGACGGGTTCCCTGGTATGCGTGTGTATCTGAATGGAAAAGCCACAACTACAGTTGGAAGGAAGTTTGGTGAAATGGTAAGGAGAGGTGAAGAATTTGGTGTTGAAGGCATTGATACATTCAAGAAACGATTTTCAGATATACTTCAAGAAGTCCAGCAAAGCACACTCAAACCAAAGTTTGAACAGCAAATATGCAAGCTTTGGGTGAATGTGTGGCGTACACTTGTGTTTCTTGAGGCACTTGCTGCACCTGGGACAGCAACATCACATGAAGGAACTAGTTTCATGACACCAACAACACTTCGTGATGAGCTTCAAAGAAGCATTCAGAGCACAATCAGGGCATGTGATCAGTTTGCAGCCAAGGTGGAAGCAGAGGCACCTCCAGCTAACATCATGCATGTGAATCCTGGTTATAGCAGCACAATTCCTAATCTTGAAATTCTTGGTCTTGGGCAACGAAGACCATGTAAACTTAGAGACGCTGTCCTTGAAAAGATCTTCGATGTTGACACAAAGACAGTCGGTGATCGAAAGGTTCCCCAAGATTTTTCAGTGCATTATAGGGCAAAACAGATGAGTGACCACTCAAAAAGGCGGTACCAACGAGCAACTCATCAGTCTCCTGAACTTTTCAGAGCTGCATTTGGTGATGAGCTCACCACTTACCCAGATCCAGGAAATCAGTTTGGATCAATCAAAGGTTATGGTAAAGGGTCCCGAAGTGCCAAAGGTTTGGCACAATCTCGAAACTCAGACCCATTGAACGCGATGAAAAGATCACTTGGATTTGGTCATCCTGATGAGTATGGTCAGCAGCAGGGTTCAAAGAAACAAGCACATGACACCATGATGAAGGACCCGCTAATGCTTGTGTATGCACTTGCAAGACTTGTGGACCCAATTGGGACAAGTGTGAAGTATCACAAGGGGCAAGATTCAGCATCACAGAAAAATGAGCAGGCTGAATTTCAGAAAAGGACACAAAAGAACTATCTCCAGGCACTGGCTGGGGTTAAGAAAGATAAATTCAACGCACTTTCAAAAGCAGCAGAAAAGCTGATTGTGATGATGAAAGGCTATGCTAATCATCACCTGCGCTACAGCACAAGTAAGAGTACATGGGAACAAAAACACACATTGTTCTGCTTGAATGATAGCAAAGAGGTTGGTGCTCGAGTTGCTGCAGCTATGTTCAGTCAAGATGAGGATAGCCATGATGCACTTGCTGAGATTTTGACAACACTGACAGCATACAAGATGCAAATCCTCACACGTCATCACTCTAAGCTTTGTAGTGTAGACAAGGCTACAAAGCAAATAATTGATCTAAGAGGTGTTCCAAAAAGAAATGATGTGGATAAATGGGAAATGTTTGTGAAAAAAGCAGGCAAAGTGTGGTTTGCAGTTGCAATTGCAAGGTTGTCATGCATACTAACACAGTGTGAGAATAACCCTGGATTGCACAACCTTAAGCACATTGTGGAATACATTGATTGGATTGATAGTGTGGAAAATGCAGCAACATATAGGCAAGCAATTGAAGGCTTACGTGAAATGGAGTATGGTTGGCAATCAGAAAAACACATTCATCCAGCAGTGAGTGGTGTCATTGCAACTGATGCCCAGGAAATTGTCCGACGTCTTCTCCGAGCAAGGTATTCAATTAGAAAAGATCAAGGGTGTGAAACAGATCTTGTATTTACAGCAGTTAAAAACCATGTGCAAGAATACAAAACAGACTATGCTGCCAAAACAGGAGGTTTTGCAAAGGAGCTACTGAATGTGAAAGGTGAATTGAAAAAGTGGTGCAGTCATGGTGTTGAAACAATGGGTAAAGGTTTTTTGAGCAATTATGGCAAACAACAACATCAGGTGGTATATGCCATAAGGTCTGTCCCTGCACTGTGTAATCTTGTGCGATATTACCGGTTTGCAGCAAATACACAAGATGCTCAAAATACATACCCAAACAAAGTGCTGAAACACATGCTGCAATCACACATGTATCACTGCTACAAACAAGCGCTTGAAGAAGCCAAAAACAATTTTAAGGCTTACAATGTACACCAAGGTGGAGCTAACAAGTATAAGTATGATGTGGGAGATTCAGACCTCAGTTTTGGATGGGCTGATGCAGCATCAGCTAAATTCAAAGCACCAAACTACCAAACAGCCCGTGGAGTAATTGGTAAGGAGAAAGGTGCAAAGGCAAGAGTTGTGAGGAAAGCTCATGCTGGGCCTGGCCCACGTGATTCTGTGGGTGCGAAATTTCACAAACAATGCATGAAGAAGGCACACAACATGGTGAAGCTTTTAATTGATGATATTGGGTTTGTGGTGGAGTATGCGAAGAAGATGCATCCTGACCTGTGTGGCAATGAATTAAAACTAGCAGATGGATCAGATATAAAAGAGGAGCACATTGATTCCATGTACAATGCACTTAAAACAGCGTTTGCGTCATGCCCAAGTGACCAAAGTTTTGGTGAATACAAACAGCCTAGTAAGCTTGTGTTGTTCAAGGAACATGCAAAATGGAAACATATTATTGATACAAAGATAGCAAACCTTCAGGCTGAAGCAGGAACTGATGTATATGTTGATCTTGACTTCCTCACATCTGATGGCAAAGGAGGAAACAAAGATGCTGCAGATCCAGGAAAAGATGCACTTGATATTTCTGGATATAATTTCCAAGGATTGCCAGCATATGGGAATCCTTTTGAAGTTCAGTCAAGTACTGGAACTAACGATGATGATGTTGCAAATAAATACCTTGCTTACCTGTTCTCAGATAATTATGCAGATGTGTACCAAAAATTCAATGATTTGAAGGTAGCAGGAGCAGCAGCCAAGTTCTTTGATAGTGTTCCCAAAGTGTACACATCTCACCTATCAGAACCACTCGAAGACATACGAAATGATGGCAATGGGTTGTTTGAACAATGGCGATCTTACTACGGAATTTACATGGCCAATGGTTATGATAAAGATGATGAGGTTGACATTGATGATAAATTAGTTTCTTCAAAATGTGAAGATAAGTATTCAACTGACCCTAATGATGAGTGGGGAGTGCAGGATATGGGATACTTACCCAAAACATACCAATTCCCCAGTGGGGATAACATTGATTTGGATGTGGCAGATACATCAAAGAGAACACAGTTTAACAGGTACAAGATCAATATGTACAATGATGGGGCTACCTCTGATTTTGCTGAGGTAACACATGGTACAGCAGGAGGTGCATCAGCATACACCATGCCAAGTGCACCAGGTCCATCAGTGACAGTAAAAACAACTACAGATCATATATTGGATATCAAATCTCATTCAGATATAGCTGATAAAGTAGCAGAGCTAGAAACATTGGATCAAGCAACAATAGGACATGTACTCGAAACTTTAGTTGGGAATTCAGAGCAAAAATTGGCAGGAGATCTATTGGAGAATATGGACCCAGATAATGCAGCTGATGTACTTTTCACAAAATTCCTGCACACTTCAAATGCAGCTTCTGCACTTGCTGAGGTTGATCCAGCGCGTGCTATGTTGATACTTGTCTTGGGTTTACAGGTGGTAACAAGAAAAGATTTTATCATGATGATGATGAATGCGATGGACACTGACAAAGCATCAGCAATAGTGAACTTAATCATTGAAGATCAGCAGGTACCTTTCCTCCAAGAAATGGATCCAAGTAATGCAGCAACAATAGCATCAAAATTGGGCCTTAGTTTGTCATAAATTCACTGCAATGAGCAAAAGTTGAACTCTTTTCTAAATACACATTTCATGTAAATGGCAGTGACGAAGATGAAAGTAATCAAGCAGCAAACAATCATTGCATGAATATTCATGTGAGGAAACAGGAAGCAAAGACCAAGATACAGGCTGAATGTGAGTAAGTACATACTTGTGCAAATGACACAGTGTGCAACAAATGTGTGCAGGCCAGTATACTCAAGCTTTTTGTATGTTATGTAAGACAGAAAGAGTGTAAGAATAGGCAGACCACATAAGGAGAAAGCAGTGAGAGCAGGTCCAGATGAGAGTTTGTCACATGCATAGGTCGCAGCTACAGCGATGCATGCACCCATGAGTGCATATGCAGAATACCTCCTGCACATTTGCCAATCCATTTCAGAAGTTTTAGTAATTGACTTTCAAGAGATATTTTTGTGGACACCCAAAAATTCCACAAAAATTTCTTCTTTGAAATTTAACATTTTGATTTTAATTGAAGATAAAAGAAATTTAAAGTTTCAAATTCTTTTAAAGTTTTGAAGCCCTTTTTCTCAAAAAAGGCAAAAGGAATCACATGGCTTTGTGCATATCATAAAAATCTCCAAATATGCCTGAGTGTGTTTCTTTTTGAGTGGTTTTGTTTTCTTTGATGTTTTTGTTGTTTTTGTTGTTTTTGTTGGTGTTCTTGTTTATGTTTCTGTTCATGCTTTTGTTTATGTTTTTGTTTCTAGGTGAGTCAACAAGGACGTACTCATCAGATGACCAAAATCTTGCAAAGCTTTTTGTCCATTCTGGAAGTTCTTTTTCTTGGTTTTGTGGGTTTTGTGGGTTTTGTGAGTTTTGTGGGTTTTCTTGGTTTTGTGAGTCTTGCAGAACTTTTAGATGTTGTAGATTTTGTAACTCTTGTAACTCTTGTAACTCTTGTAACTCTTGTAACTCTTGTAACTCTTGTAACTCTTGGAACTCTTGTAACTCTTGTAACTCATGTGGAGAATTGACAGTCTCAGTTTGGTTGTGTGCATTGGAGTGTATGTCTAACATGGACAGATCGGTAAATTCAGGGGACTCATGAAATGAGAATTGGCTTGAAAAGTGAGAGGGTGTATAATTTGTGCTCCAAGCACGTCGCAGAATAGCAGAAAACCCAAAATTTTGTTGATTTTGTTGATTTTGTTGATTTTTCTGATTAAACGAATTTGCAGGGTGAGCATAGTGAGGAAAGTGATGAGAATGGGCTGAGAAAATGGGTGTATTTTGCGTAAAATTGTCTACAGCAGCCCTGTACAAGTTGCAAAGCATTGTTTTTTGAGTGAGTGTTATAATTTTTTTTGTGAAGTGAGCAACGTTGTTTCATTCTGCTGCAGTCTTTTCAACATTCTGCACAGAAAAAGCATTGAAAGCATCAAACAAAGCAATACTAAACACAAACAAAAGAGGAGTCATGAATAGGATTAATCATTCCATTTGCAGTCAACCACAGGGTTGTAGATGCACCTATTTTTGCGTTTGTTGATAGATCAGAGAGAAAACCGTTTCCAGGGTATGCTATTGGGTCCATTTCAGATACAAAAAGAGTGGTTGCTAATTGTTTGTCAGAGAGTACACCAATGGATGAGTGAAGAGATGTATGATTTTTGATGTATGACATCATTGGGCAGTATGTTGTGATTTGTGTATGTATGTGAGGTTCACAGTGCATAAGGCTGACAGTAATCCCAGATTGAAAGTAGAAGTTGTGTATGGATGCGAACTCATGGAGCCACAGAGGAAGAATGTCAATTGTGAGTGAGTTTGAGCTGAGTCCAATGGGAGGCATGCAGATATGAGTGAGGTCTTTGTGAAGACATGCAGTGAACAATTTTCTGAAGACACATGCAAAAGCAGAGTGGATACGCTTGTTTGTATCGTTTGTTGATGTGAAGTAAAGAGTGTCTGGGTGATTTGGTGTGAAGGTATATGCAGATGCAATGTAGAAGTGCATTGGAACTTTGTGCAAAGGCGGTTCCTCTTTCAATAAAGAGAGTATTTCTTCTTCATTTGAGACCTCTGTGTGCTGATGTGTCTTTGAGACATATGCAAGAGAGTAAATACCTATATTTGCAGGGAGACAATTTTTTGAGTTGAAGAATTGCTCGTAAAATGAAGATTGGAACCCGAAAGCACTCAGAAACAGTTCTTTGTCAAAACAAGGGGTCATATTGATGCATGCAGGTTGGCGTTGGTGGTACAATTGTTTGATTTGCTGAAGTAAAATGAGTTCATCTGAAGTTGAATCATTGTCATAGAAGATAAGAGTGCTTGTAAAAATGGGGAGTTTGTGCAATGTGGATACACCCCAAGCTGGAGGCTGGTGGTATTTGTCAATGGTTTCTCTGAATCTGCATGCAGTGTGAAGGCGAGCTTCAAGTGTGAGTGTGCAGTCATAGATGTATGTTGGTGTGCGATAGCAAACAGGTGATTCTGATGGGTTGACTTGAACCTCAATTTTGCGATTGTCATAAAAAAGGGGTTCTGAATATCCATTGCATGAGATTGTATTTTTTCGTGGGTTTCCAATTTCGTCAACAATGGCAATGAATTCAACTGATTTTAGTGAGTGGTGCCGTATTGTTCTCATTTGATTGAGGCAGTAGAAAATGAAAGTAAGATCTACTGACTGTAGGCTGCCATCAAGCAACACTACACAGTCTGATAGGTGTGAGGCCATACAAAAGTCGTGCTTCTGTGTGTGTTCGACCAATGCCAAAGACCACTTTATGCTTGTGTGTTTTTTCTGAAGTTTGATTACTACTGGCATTGGCAAACGTTGCAGCATTTTGACCAGCATAACACAATTAAAAATGGATTGTAAACGAGTTAAGTGCCTGTGTAAACCTGGGAAAGGCGTGGACTTCCCCTGGCAGAGTTGGGTGCTTTTGTGAAAATTTGCAAATACCACCAAAACCCAAGACAAAATAAAAAATGGCGAAAAATTTGAAAACTTAAAAAATCTGGCAAAAATCTGGCAAAAAATTTGAAAATTTTGAAAAAATTTGGCGAAAAATCTGGCAAAAAATTTGAAAATTTTGAAAAAATTTGGCGAAAAATCTGGCAAAAGCAAGAACCACAGACAAAAAGCGGGAAATGCGTCGTAGCCAAGTGTGACCGTGCGACAGTGCGATGAGTGACGGCGCCACCGATGCTGACCCCATGTGCCAGTGTACAGACAGAGCAGGGGAGATGGCGGCCCTCTTACCCAATTTTCGCGAACTTATCGAAGATGAAGAGGCGAAATCGGGTCCGTCGTCGTTCATGGACTCATCGCTGAAGGTTCTTGTGCTTGGCATGTACCTGCAAGTATTCAAAATTCCGCACAATCCACCTGATGTGGTTGATCCGATTATGGTACATGGTCTCCAAGGTATGATGATCATGGTGGTAGGGGCGCTTCTCAAAAACCCTCTATGGCGGCATATGTATTTCGCAATGTTGCGTGCAATTGGGCAAGGCCCACGCAAGATTGTTGTGGAGCTGCAATCAGAAGATCGATACGATCAAGGAGAACCAGCAGAAGGAAAGTTGTCGATTTATGTTGTCATCAAGGACAACGCCAAGACTGGCGAAGGCATCACGGCATGCTCGATTCGTGAGGTGCAATGGGCACGCGAGTGGACTGAAGGGCTTTGTGAGGAGTCTGCATGTGATGAGGATGCCGCAGAACTTGCGGTGGTTGACTATGCGAACAAGACCTGCAATCGTGTCGAACCAGTCTTCGATGAATTCGCTAACTTGCAAGGGTTCAAGTTGCAAACGATGCACAAGAATCAAGAAGATGCAGACGATAGTGGCCAAGATGATTGCGAAAATGGAAATGATAGTGACCAAGATGATGGCCAATTCATGCCAGATGAGATGGTGTGTGTGCTGAACCTGCGAAGGGCTGCAATGTGCGCTTGGGAACACTTGCAACACAATGAGGAGAGGAAGGCTATGGGTGCAATGGTGGGAAAAGGACTGAATGTCAGATGGTGCAATCCGCATACGACCTATTCTCAGTGGCTTGGCAATCGCACATTGTATGATTGTCTGTTGGAATCGACACAAGTAATGCAAGAAATCATGCCAGAAAAAAGGAAGCAAAGCGTCTTGAAATGTTTTGAGAAAATTCAACGATCAGTTGCTACGCTTCCATTTCCGATACCAAATAAGAATGGAAAGGAAAAACACAGCATTCTACCATCAGCTCCAGATCTTCAGGTCCCGAAGAAGAAGCATGGCAAGGAGAAGAACGGCAAGGAGAAGAAGCGCAAACTGTCAGCCGCATTTATGCCTGAATCTGATTCGATGGGGAATGATGACATCACAGATGGAGATTGCCCTGACCCCCGACGGAAGAGCAATTATTCTTTTCGGTGGCTTATCCGGAGAGTCGTTGCAACATGGTGCACGCCTGAAGAGCAGCGAATGCTCGGATTTGCTATTCCAGATGAACGCTGTGTTCTAAAGTGTGCAGAAGCAACTGAAACACAATTTCGCGAACTGCAAGATTATCAGGATCTTCTGTGTGGCATATCCGGTCTAAAAAGAGAGGAAGTGAGGTTAACTGAGATTTCATGGCGAGCTTGTGCTTGGATAGGTCCAGGTAGGTTCGAAGAAGTGCTTCAAAAGAGCCCAGAAGACTTTGTCAAGGCGATGAATCAGTTGAAGCATGCTACAACACATCACGAAGAGCAGACTTCAGTTGCTGGCTTGCCAGGGTTTGATCTGCACATCAAGGATTTCTATGAGATTAGTCAGATGCCACCTGCAAAGTTCAATGCGAAGCTCTCTAAGATGACATCTACCTCAAAGAAGTTCGCAAACATCGCTCAAAAGAATGCAAAGAAGAACAGACCAGCTTGAATTCTTCCAGAAGACTTCCTACGGATTTTTATCTTTCAATTGAAGCAAAAATGAAGAATACTGTCTTGGTTATGATAGTGATGCTTTTTGGGTGGGCATTCATTCTAAGTATGTTTGGTGCTGCTCATATGAGGGATTGCATAAAAAATAACATTCAGCAGTTAGAAGCCCACTTAGGAAACTATATGCCACCAATCGTCTATCCAAGGTTGATGAGATTCATCAGGTTTGCTCCTCTCCGTGTGTCAGATTCTTTGTGTGACATTGCACAGTATCCAAACTTATGTGAATGGCTTAAATACATGTCTTTTTTAGCATGTATGCGATATGTCAAAATGCCGTCAAAATGTGTAGCAGCACACCTTGCACAAGTTTATAATGACGAAATGATCTTCCATGAACAAGAAAGAATGTATATCATTTTGCATGAATTGTCAGTAGTACTGCAGCAGAATATCAATCAGCTTAGGCCACAGCAGCGCAGTGACAGCTATATTTATTCAATGGTGAATCACATATGGGAAAGTATACAAGGGTGTGGTATTTAGTGAAGTTGATCATTTGCTTGTCATGGCAAAAGCCTCAGTCTTACAGACCTTTATCCCCCACCCATCCCCCCCCCAAAAAAAAAATGGCCGCTGCATTTTTTCTGAAAAACTGCGTTCATTTTTTTCTGAAAAACTGCGTTCATAAAGGCGCAATAAAAATCGCTGATATTGAAGAGATTCAAAAAGATTTGCAATGGATTTCATGAATGGCATGAAATCTCACATACATCAGCTAACTGAGCAAGTTTTGTATTTGCGCAACAATATGAGAGAACAAGTTGATTTAGGAAAAATGCCAGGGTTCAAAGAGATCAAGGAAGAAGCACAGATGTTTGGTTTAAGTGTATGTTCATGCTTGGTATGCACTGACCCAGTCAAAGATGCAACCCTCTTTACAACAAGAGCAGGAGGTTTGTGTGGACTTTGCAATGCATGCTTAAAACCAGAAAACCAATTAGCACACAAGAAAGCAACAGAAAGACGCAAAGAAGAAGCTAGACAAGTAGTTCAACAAAGGCAAGTCCGAACATCTACTAGTGAAACAGAAACTGAAGTGATGCAAAATTACTTGGTGCCAGTTCTCAAAAAAGAGTATGATATTGAAGTATCACCTGAATTTCGTGTAAGTGATCTTTCTGCTAGGTTATTGGGAATGATAAACTATATTCAAATCCAGCTTAAAACAGATGGTGCATTTGATAAAGATGGAAGACCAAAACCAGATAACAGATCACACAAGAAAGGTGATGTTGGAAGAGCAACTTTTTATCATACATTAGGGTACCTTCTAATGCTTATGATTTTCATCAAAACAAGGCTTGTTGATGGTAAGTTGAAAAGGTACATTTGGGTAGCAAAAGGGTGTGATATCAAGAATGATGTATTGGGAGAGAATGCAGATGGAACACTTGGACCTTCAAAGATACATCCAAGTAATGAACAAGAGATGATTGATGCCATTCAAAGCATGCTGCAGAATGAAATGTACCATGTTTCACTGCATGATATCTGGATGAATGTTTCTGACATAAAACATTTCAAAGAAGTTGCTAATATCCAAGCACTCAAAACAGTTCGCAATGTGACAGTACCACAACAAAACCAGCAAGCTTTTGATTGTTTTTTTGATGAAAGACAAATTCAAGTGAAAACACATAATGTCAAATCAGGACAAGCAAGCCTTAGTCACAACAAAAATGGTACCAAGAACCAGCCATACTCATCAACAGATCCAATTGATGCATTTGTTTTTGTGGCAATCATCAAGTGTGAAATTGAAGAAGAAATTGCATTTTTCATGCTCTATTGTGAAATTGGGATGGATGTAATGATTCAAAACAAGATGGTTGTGCATGAAGATGCAACTAAAAACTCATCAGGAAAGACAAAACTGTGCCTGCATCCAGGTATTTATGAACCAATGCTTATTGGACGTACCCAAGAAAGACAAGAGAAAACAGCATGGCTTGATGACTACCCTTTTGAACATGTGAGACTATATGAGCACACAGATCAAAACCCACAAGTACACAAACTGACCAAAGAGAATCTGAATAGAGTTGCACAGGAAGTTGCACATTCAAAACAAGTGCCTGAATGTATGTTGAATTAGAGGTCTCAAGAGTGCACAAAATCTGATTTTCAGCTGATTTCATTTGGTGCTAGACCATGAAAGAGCACCATTTTTAAAACACAGCGTTCCAGCAATTGGAAGAGGAAGCTTATGTCCATTCAAATTCACCTTTTCAGCTGTGACGTGTGAGTTTTTTGTGTGTGCATTGATGGTTGTACAGGAAAACGTTTTATGATCTAAGATTGCTGCTGTGAGTTGTTTGCAATTACATGTCCTTGCAGATAAAGAAGCACTTGTGAGAAGGTCACATTTGATAATGTATTTGGAGAGGTCAGTATGTGTATTCAGTGCACAATGAAAGGGCAATTTTGTATCTATTGTGACATTCTGATTTATTTTCAACTTGCTTCCATTAACAGAGAGTCTTGGGCTTTGCCATTCGTAATTTTTTGAGTCACAATGTAAGATTCCTTTTGTGTAATGAGGTATGTGAAGTGTGCCAATTGTCAAATCACCACAGTTGAGCTCACTGCATGTACTTTGATGTGCCTGAATTGAGTGTGAGTGGATGGTTTTACTCTGTACTGTATTAGCATTTGTGCTTGCAGAGGTCATTTCTGAGACAACATTCTCTGACTGCATTGTATGCATATTCAGGTTACCTTCAAAGAACGTGTGGTTCTCATTCACTGATTGATTTATTATTGGAAGTGTAACAGTGTGCTTGTTGACATGTAGCATTCCATTCATGATAGTACAGTCAATTTGAGGGTTGACCTGATTGATGAAATTTGCATGTATCTCAGCAAATTTCACATGAGCCTTATTGCATTTTAAGAACGCACACGCAAGCTCAGCTTGAGACTGTTTTGCGTGTGTCTTGCTGCATAGTGCTGTGTGAGACTGCAGTGCTTCTAGATTCAAATGTCCATTAAAATTGGATTTGTCTGCATGGTAAGATTGATTTCTGCATGGCAGTGTAACAGAGATTGGTGTTGAACTTTGAATATCTAAGGTTCTGTGCAAAGAGACATTTGTTTGTGTCCTAGACCATGTGAAAAAGCATTTTTCATCAGAGGGATCGCCTTTCAATGAGAGAACCCCTTCTTCGAAATCAGGCACCTCTTTTTTCATGAAGAACAGTTTGTCGCATTTGCACCATTTACCTAATATTGCATCTATCGAAGAACATAAGGATGCATTTAGAGACACTGTTTTGACTGTGTCAATCTGTTTTGCTGTAATTGTGTTTGCTATCAAATCATCAAACCTCACATCTGAGAAATATGTTTTATGTGTATCACAGGTCTGCATTCTGAATGGAAGTTGATAAACTTTGTCAAACAAGACCAACTTTCCATCTGAGTACTTGACTGATGCTTCATTTGTAGAATGTGTTCTGATGTGAACATTTGTGATGAATTTCGCGTGCAATTCAGAGCAATTAAGTGTGTTTGTGAGGTCTGTCTTGAGGTCTGTGCAGGTTATGTAATCACAGCACATATTGTCACATTTAAGTGAATTTGATTTTGTTGCAGTAAGAAACTCTGTTTTATCAGTATTTCTCTGGTGTTTGAATGGAAGTGTGTTGTGAATGTCAGAGCAGTCCAGATGTATGTTCTCAGGTGTAACAATCACATTTCTGCTAATTATCTTTCCTGTTGTTTGTTGGATTGTTGCATGCTTCACATGAATTGTGGATAGCTTGAGATTTTGAGTGTTTGCTTTTGTTGCAGTGCAGTTTGATGTGATCAAGTCATACAATTTGAGAGAGCCCTTGAAAAATGTTGTGTCATCATTGCATGATTGATTCTGAAGTGGTAAGTCAATGTCTTCAATCTTTCTCTGCAGTGGCAGCCATTCAAGGCCAAAGTCAGTTGCAGTCAGGCATCTGAGGTGTGCACTTTGCATGGGTGGAAATGAAAGCCCATTCAGAGTGAGGTTGGTGGTGTTGATTGAACTAACTTTTGTGTTTTGCAGCACACTTTGGTGTGCAGAGACAAAAGAGGTGCACAATTCTTTGGAGTGCATGTCATGTGCATTGCAGTCTTCAATATTGAATGATTTGGAGTATGTTGTATTTGCATTTATGGTGTGAGCTTCTAAGTCTGAAAGGTTGCAGTTGTGATGATTGACCTTTTGAATAATCAGGTTTGTTGAATGCACCTTCGCAGCTTTGCAGTTCGCTGCTGCAGTCATAGTGCATTTCACATGATCAGAGGTAACACCAGGTGTTTCAACATTTCCATGAATTGTGCACAGTTCATGTGTGCTTTCAATGCTTGCACTAGCACATGAAAGAGATTCAGCGTGAATTTGAGTGGCATCTAAGCACCCAGAGAAAATGGTTTTATCTTTCTCCTCAGTCTGGAGAGAACAGGGAAGTGTGTTTGTTTCTACTGTCCTTTCACCGATTATCAGTTTGAATGTACCCTTGGACATTGAAAATTCACCAGACAAGTTTTGAAGGTGTATGTTATGGCTTTCAATGGGCATTTTGAATTGAGTGCGTATTTTTTTGCATTTTGAAAATACACTTGAATTTTTTTGTGGTCTGCAGGTTTTATATTCAAACTTTCAAAAAATTGCTGAAATCCTTGCTAATGTGACGCATGAAGTACAGGAAAATAACCAGAATGATTCCAAAAGTGAGTTTGGACAGCAATTCCATCACAAATGCGTGACATGACTTCTTGTTGTCTTCCTCGAAAAACTCAAAGATGTCTTCTCCAGCTGATAGTGCAGTGTAAGTCACAGTTGCAAGTATACCCCACAGGAACAGTGTGCATGACTTTGTCATTATTTCATGCCAACATATTTTTTTTGAGAATTGCACCATAAAAAATGTTATGTACTTAAGCAAAGTGATGGATGTTGATGCTGAGCAATTACATGCTGAAATGCAACAAAAAGAAAGTGCATATTTGCAATTAGCCCAGAGAGTTTGTCAGGCGAACCCTATCCATGCAATAATCAAGCAGCCACGGGAAAAATTTCAGCCAACATTCTCGCATCTCTGTAAAGAATTTGACATTACATCGCAAAACAACTCTGGTCGCTGCTGGATCTACTCAGCATGCAACATGCTTCGCATTAGCATGCGTGCGCTAATGCCAGATTTGCCAAATACGTTTGAATTATCACAGACGTACATCTTTTTTTATGACAAGCTTGAGAAGGCGAATAAATTTTTGCACAATATAATTGAAACAGCTCATTTTGATGCATCTGATCGTTCAGTTTCATTTCTTCTTTCGAGCCCAATTCCTGATGGCGGACAATTCAACATGTTTTTAAACATTATCCGCAAGTATGGTATTGTGACGAAGAAAGCATATGGTGACACATTTTGTTCAGATAATAGTGTTGTGCTAAATAGTGTTCTTACACAGATGCTGAGATCCTGTGCAATTGAAATTCGTGAAAGCCAGTCCACATATACACACAACTGGGAGGCACATGCTCACAAGTTGAGAGAATTGTGTGTCCAGCAGGTATATGAAACACTAGTCACATGCCTTGGGAAGCCACCATGTGTTTTTGACTTTTCATATGTGATTGAGTCAAAAGATTCAAAGAATGGCATAGGTCACATACAAGGGAGACATAGTGGCGTTCGTGGTGTACTGAGGGCACAGAATTATGGAACTGACAGAAATTCAGGTAATCAGGTGTTTGTGCATCATAACATTACCCCACATGAGTTTGTGGATATGTATGTCAAGCTAAAAAAGTACATGTGTTTGGTGAATGATCCTCGAAACAGGTTTTTTGAGAATTACAAGGTAAGATTTCTTGGAAATGTTCATGATAAGCAGGGAAAGTACATTAATGTTGATGTCAATGTAATGCTTGCTTATACCAAGAAAGCACTTCAAAATAATATTCCAGTTTGGTTTGGTGCAGATGCAGACAAGTTTGTAAACAAGGAGCTTGGTCTGTTTGATGAGAACCAGTTTGAGTATAGCCTTGTGTTCAATGTGCCGAAGCACCAAAAGACTGCGTTGAACAAAAAAGAAGGGCGACTTAAGTATTGTGACAGTGAAGCCAATCATGCTATGCTTTTTACTGGAATTGATGTTAATCCAGATGGAAGTGTAAATATGTTCAGAATAGAAAACTCATGGGGAAAAGAGGTTGGGTTGAATGGTTATTATTGCTGCACATTGAAGTGGTTTGTTGATCATGTATTTCTTGTTGCAATTGAAACGGAGTTAATTGAGGCGAATGATATTGAGTTGCAGAGATGCCTTGTTTCGAAGCATGTACATGTACATCCCTGCTGGGATCCAATTGGATGTCTTGCTGATTGATTTGGGCGCGATTGTTTTCTGTACAAGAGGTCAGATCAGTGTGTGAACACTTGAGGTGTGCATGCAGGTTGTGAGAAGATTCATGATCCGTTGGAACCCTGCATTGCTTGAGAGACTTGGTGAATGCCTGCTAAAATAATGAACACAAATACCAAAAAAATGTGCGCAAATTCCAAAAAAAAATTCAATACAAAAATTGCGCAACTTTGAACTTTGAACTAAATTTGCCACAGCAAGTACAATTTTGTTTTTCATGAAAAAAAGCTGCTTGCAAAAAGGGCAATGTGGGATGATGAAGAGGACTTTTCAGATGAGTATGATAGTGGTGATGAGTGTGAGATTGAATATGAAGAAGAGGATGAGATCAGTGAAACAGACAGTGTAGCTGAATTGCTTCTTGAATGTGAGGAATATTCGATTCCAAATGTTTCAAACATGGCAAAAGCAAGAAATGTGTGCTGTGTTGCTGACACAAATGTGCTACTGTGGAACATGAAATGTGTAAACTGCTCTGAGATCCAAAAGGGAGACCAACTGTGGACCGAATGTGGGCCTTTGGAGGTTCTGTGTGTTGTTTGTGTTCGTGAAGGCAGCATTGATAGTTACCAAAAGCATCGTTTCTGTGGCAGTGCCATGATCAGTGCAGATGGTGAGTCATGGGTGCATGTATCTGAGGTTGCTGACAGGTCAGTGAATGGGGATTGCAAAAAGACAAGTGCATCTGTGACAGATGATGAAACAGCACAGTTGTACTTCATTCTCACAATGGAAGAAACATTTGTGATTTTCAGTGGTGGGTACTATGTAGAGATTGACAATTCAAAAGTACATGTAGATAATGCAATGAAAATTGGTACTGTCAGTGTTCATAGATCTGTAAATGGATGTGTAACCTCAGTTCATATTAACAATGGATAAGTGATGAATAAAAAATATTTGTGCTTGTATTAAATGCAATCTGTCACACCACAGTCATATGCACCAATTTCAAAGCTGAGACTTGCTGAGCAGCATTCCGGTATTATCATGCCATTGGTGTGTTCTGCTGCATTGGATATAATCAACCACAGCATTTTGGGAGATCCACACGAAATTGCAGCTGCAATGAAACTCTTTCAATCTTCTGTGGGTGCAACTGTGTGCTTTGCTTTCAAGAACAAAGGACCAGAGAATGGGACCAGTATGCATGCACCTAGTCTCAAGTACAGCAGCTTCTCAATGCACACTCACCCACTTGTTGCATATTGCACAGCAAAGTGCAACATAGGACACCCTTCAGGTGATGACAAAAAAGTGTGGTATCTCGAAGCACATGACACCCAAGCATTGCCAGCGGTGCATTTCTGCTTTGCCATTGAAGGCTGCTATATTGTGCGTGTCCGGCCACTTTTCCTCCATCCAAATATGACCAGACACCTTAGTGAGCACATAATGGCCCTGTTTGCAAGCAAGCATAATACAAGATCCACTGATATAAGTGAACCACATGAACAGACACAATCACAGCCAAAGGTGTGGTGTGATGACGCAAATAGTTTGACATGGCGTGAACTTGCAGCATGGGATAGTGATATTTTGGATGCTCTTGGGGATATGGCAGATGAGCCTGTTTTTGAAGTGTACTTCATTCCAAATGTCATAACATACAAGAATAAAATGTACCTGGGTGAAACATTTGGCTTTGCGAAAACAGGTGAGTATGCTAATATACAAAAGAATGGTCCATTTTACAAGGCATACCTGCGATCACAAGTTCATGAGACATGCCAAGCACGCCAGAGCTGCCCAATTAGAGGTGACTGTGATATTCCAATATCAAATATTGAGCTTGTTGACTTTGTATATGGACCACAGCATTTTACAGACCACCAGATGTTTGAGCAGGGTGTATATAATCGCTTAATTTCTGTTATTTCTGCATATACAAAGCACATCAAGGATAAAAATGGTAAGGGCAAAACACTGGAATTCAATGAAGCAATCAAATTGCTTGGCCTTCATGCCTGGCTGTTCAGTGTTGGTAGCCTTCAAAAAGTTAAAATAGGAGATTCCACTGTGAGGGTGATACAAAGAGATCAGAATGAGCAGAAAGAAGCAGCAAAGCTGCTTTTGAAGGTCAAAGAACATATCAGAAGCATCACACAGAAATTGCAAAACAAGAACACAGCAGATATGTTTGGGATATCACAGGATCAAGTGAAAAGCATGACAAAGTATTACTTGTCAGATAAATTCGAAGTACATGAACTTCCACCTGAGGCATGGTTTGTGGACTTGAATGGACGCCTTGTTTGGAAGAGAACAGGATTGCATGGACTAAACCGCCCTGAGGGTGTGAATTATGATAAAATCTTTGAGGCTCAAGCACAGGGGAAGTGTAAGTGGGGCACTGATGAGGCAGATCCGAGATGTCCATATGAGTGTGAGTCACGTACAATTTTCCTATCACTAAGTCATCTGAATGGTTCAGGTTTTGGGGATGTTTCTAGTGCCAACAATCCAAAGTTTTCAGATCTTGTTGCACATGAGGTAGCACATGTAAATGACATGCTGTGGATGAAAGAAAATCATGGTAGCCAATTTGAAAACTTGCATGAATCTCTTAGGCAGATTGTATCGTTTTAAAAAGTCATGACGAAGGTTATTTCTTGTGTTCATGTCACTCTTTGTTCTGTGTTTTCTAAAGTACTCTTCGCGACTGTGGTGGTCTTTGAGATATTTTTTTTTTGAGATATTGGTCTGATTTTGAGAAAGAATGACCATGCCAAGAATTGGCAAACTTTTTGCAAAAATTCTTAAATGTTAATGTATCTGACAAATTTCAGCAAGTTGCGTTTTTTAGAACAAATACTTTTACCAAAAAAAAATGTCACCAGAAATGTATTTTTGTCACCCAAAAAAAATATATATTCAATGAACAAATGCCAGCGGGAACGAGAAGTTTTGGTCGTTCCAAAAAGTCCAAAAAGGCCAAAAAGGCTTCGAGTTTTCGAAAGAAGAGTTTTGGGAAGGTGAAGCAGTGCAACCTGACTAAAAGTGAAGTATTAACACTAACACACAACATCCGAGCTCATCGGAGAGCGAGAGCTAAGGAAGGTGCAAAGAAAAACGAATGGGTGAAGTCACTAAAAGAAGGACATGCACGAGCTAAAAAGTATAGAAAGGGCTATTCTCTGCCCTGGACAAGAATCACCAGAAAGGGCGAGAGTTACACTGGTCTCACATCTCATGAACAACAACTGCAGCACTTTATGGAAAAAAGTGTTGGCAAATCAACTACACCAAAAAAAAAATCGAAACCATTGCCATTGTCTTTTTACCTGCCTGGTGTGAACATCACATCGAGCAAGGGACGAAAGAAGAAGGCTAGGAAGGCTATAGAATTAGGTGAGAATGCTCCAATAGGATTACTTAGGAATAAGAAGTCAAAGAAGAAGAAGCCAAAGAAGTCAAAGGGACCAAAGAAGTCAAAGGGACCAAAGAAGAAGAGGTCGAAGAGGTCTGTGATCCAGCTAGAAGCTCTGGATCCCCATAGCAGAAAAATATATGTGGACAGTGATGGCAGAGAAACAAGGGAACCAAGTGGGAAAAAGTCTAAATATGTGCATACTTTTTATGACAAAGCTGAACGCAAACCAGTGAGCACTGACCATACTTGGCATGAACCATTACTTAGAACAACACACACCAAGAAAGGCAAACCAATCAGAATGAGAAAGCCAACAATGTCAGACGCAGCTCACAGAAAGAGATATAAAAAAGGGAAGGCATCCAGTACACTTCTAGCCGAGGCTTGGCATCAGTTCCACACACCCATTAAAGGGGAAAAAGCACTTGTAAAAAGGATGAAGGCTGGGAAGACATCTAGGAAAAAAAGGGCAATGAAAAGAGCTGTCCTTGGCTAAGGGTTATCAAGCAGGGGGTTATTAAGAAGTCTGCTGGGAAGTAGAAGTCAAAAAATACAAAAAATAAAAAAAGAAAGCACTTTTAGCTTAGGCTTGATACATCTGCAAATCATAATTCCAAAGTTTCAAAATATGGTTGTTGCAGGTGGATGAAACTTGAGGTTATTACCACCTTCAGCCCTGTCAAAATTTTTTTCTGAACAAGATTCAGAAAAAGACTCATCAAACACTCCTGGAATCTCCTGTCCAACCTTGAGATCTTGTGCTGAGATATACTGAGTTCCATCCCATATGCAGTGATCTGGTGTGATTTTCAATATGGTTCCATCTTCGAACTCAATCTTGTACAATAGCCCCTGGTATTTTCGCCGTACAATAAACTGCACATCCTGCAAGCCAGCATGTGTCATGCATTTGCAGTTCTCAAGAGGGTATGAGATTTGCTTTTTCGCTTTTCTGCCAAAAGACTCCTGCAATTCATTGATGTGCTGGTACTCAAACCATTCAGTTGCAAGTTCTTTGATTGGAATGTTACCATACTCAGTGCACACAAGGGTATCACCTGTTACTGAATCACCATAGACCACCTTGCACTTGTCACCATATGTGTCCATTATGATAGCCTGTGTCTGTTCAAGAAGGTGCCGTCCGTAAAAAGTGACGGCTTTTGCGATGCTCTTTGTCTCGATTGGTGTAAAACTCGAACCAAGAAAACCGTACATGCTGTTCATAACCAGCTTATAACTCAGCTGCTGAGCTTGCATGTTGTCAAGAATGTCTTGATCAGTGACCTGTTTCATTGCTGCTCTTGTGGCCTTTCGAGTTTTCCAGAGGTAATTCAAGATTGTTGGAATGACACCAAGTGGCTCTTTTTGAAAGTAGACTCCATTGACACAGTTATATAAGCTTTCATCTGATGGTATTCCAGGGTGCCTTGTTGATACACATAAGTTCTGTGCGATCATTATGCTTGGGTATAGTGATGCAAAGTCGAGACCAGCAACAGGGTCATTGTAGAGCCCAGCATGTGCTTCCAAGACAGTTGCACCTTCATAGGATTCATCTGAATTGTTTGCGTTTGGTTGTTTGTCAGGGAGGAGTAGATGCTTTTCATGCAGGCTTCTTGCAAGAAGGTCAAGTGTGCATGCTTGCTGGCCTGATACACTCATTTTGCGATAAGGGCAGTAAGTGACATCACACATGGCAAACTGTGATCTTACGACAGCAAATTTCTTCATTAGCTTACACACAAGATCACAGTCTTGGATGCAGTACTTTGCAATTGTAGTTCGCTCATCAGTTGTGCCATCGCGCAGGTGTTTGAAGATTTGTTTTGGACTCACATCATGCTTTTGCTGGTTGAGAAACATCTTTGCAACATCATCGAGCTTGTATGACTCAAGCTTCTTTTCCTTGCGTATGTGAACAAGCAGATCAAGTTGCAAAACACCAGGAAATTCGATCATTGTGTAATCTTGGCAGCCAAATGCAGCTGTCTGAAATGTTTTTCGAAAGATGTTGCATTCTGGGACACTGCATCGATCAATCATGTAAGGGAAGTCGAATCCAAATCCATTGTAGCTCGCAAGAAAGTTAACTTTGTCATTAATTATAGTGCAGAATGAGGTGAACATGTGTAATTCAGTCTCACATTTCACGAATGTGTACTCATCTGATATGTTGATGTCCTGCAAAGCAAGTACAATGTGTTCATCCTTTTTTGTTCCAAATGGATAAGTTAGGACAATGCCGATCTGCTCCATTGTGTCTAGCTCCTTTTTTGGATCTGGAAATGAAATGCAGTCGTGCGAAAGACACTCAATGTCAAAAGAGGCAACACAAAAATCAGATGGCAAAGTCTTGCTGTGCTGATCAAAAATGTCAGTGAAGTGAATGTTCTCAGTCATTGGAACTGCAATCCATTGGTGAGGTGAAAGTTGGGTCTTTTGCAAAAACCGAGAAACTGGACTCATGCTGCCCTCGAATGTTGTTATTGAAGAGAGGTCTGACCATTTTGTCTGCCTGACTAATTTGAATGCATTGCGCAGACAGACAGAGCATGCACTACTGACACATGCAAAGTGCTGAGATTCACCTGCATATTTTGCAATTTCAATTGACCCTAGTGATGCAGTCTCATACACAACCTCGGTGTTTTTTGCTGACTTCAGCATTCCCTGCAATTCTTCTGTATCTGATGGGTTTGCAAGTTTGACCCAAAATGAGAAGTGGAAGCCTCTCACACTTTTTTTGAGTTTGTTGCCAGTTGCAGTCAATCCAAACACTTCAATGCAAGTTTCATTGCATTTGGCATTTGTAACTGCCTGCCAGTCCAATGTGAATAGTAACATTTGTGACCAGGAGAAAAAATTGGTGGGAATAAAAAGGGGGTAAAATAAAAGACGCCAAAAAAACTCAATTCAAAATGCAGGATCTGAATGATGAGAATCATTTGAAATCATTTGTGTCAATGATGCATTCAAAGGTGATTTGCATGCAATATACACCACAGATGTCCACATGGAATGAAATTAATCACTATTTGCCATGCATTGGTATACCAAGCTACTCCTATGTGCCATCTGAGTCTCTTCAGCTATGCGAAAAAATTCTCGAAAAACTCAGTTCAATACCATTCTTACTGCGCGATGATATTTTCTTGATTGGAAAGATCAAAACTAGAGAAATGATTGGGGAGTATATGCAAAAGCACACAAAAACAAAGAAGCAGCGTGTTATTGTTGTCAAGCATTACCAACGAGAAGATGATTGTGAGCAAATTCATCCATCCACAGATGAGCATGATGATGCTGAAATTATTGGGAGTGATGTTAACAGTGAATCTGATGCATCTGTAGACGAAAGTGAGGATATTTGGATGAATGATGATGAGGTTGAGGAAATGATGAAGCGAACTGAAAAAAGAATTCTGGACAGATGTGTTCCAGAAGAGGAATGGTAAGCTCTGCTACTGCATTTTTTGAGGTCTACCTTAATGCTACCTACAAGACACACAAGTGAGCACCAAGCAAGTGAGCACCAAGCAAGTAAGCACCAAGCCAACATTTGTTTTTCAAATTTTTCATTTTTCCATATCAAATATCAATCTTCTGTAAGAATTTAAAGTTAGCCTGCAAGTTGGCAGGTTTGTATCAGAACTTGCCATTAGCAAAGTCGATCATTGTGATGAGCATGTCCTCACTGTATCCAGCAATGTCGAGCATGTTCTCACCCTTGGCAAGTGAAAACTGATTCAGAAACATAGCAATGTAAATGACACGAGCTTTCCTTCCTGTTTTGGCACAGTATTTTTGAAGAGCTTCGTGAGGATGCTGTCTTCCAGTATTTGTCTCATTATCCGTGAGTATGACAAAGGTGTCAATTTCGAGGTCATTAGTGATTGCATACTCAATTGCGAGAGAACCGTCAGTTGCTCCGAAAACCATGCCGCCTGTCTTTGATTCAACATCTGCAAGTGTATCAGCAGGTGTGATCTTCAGGTCCTTGAATTCATGAGAGAAGCCCATTGTACGACAATATGGCGCAGTGTTGACTAGAACTGAAACCAATGCTGCAGCTGCATAAGCACAAGACATGCCAGTTCGTGAGTCTCCGCCTGTTTGCATCAATCTGTTGAATCCCATAGATCCTGAGACATCCAATCCGATCAAGAACCGCTTGTCAGTTTTGATTGTTGGAGTGCGGAAGCACATACGGAAGCAGCTCTCAAGTGCTTTTGAAATTGCACTGTTTGGTTGCCATTTCAGCTTGCCTTTGATTCCTGTGCCTTGATTATATGCACGCAACACATTCAGAACTGAGAGTGGGTTGATGTATGCTTTGATGAAAGCATCCTGGTCTTTGAGCTTGTTGACGATCATTTGCAAGTATGCGGCATCATTTGTGATTCCAATTGAAGTCAGCTTTGAGAGATTGCGGAGGAGAGCTGCAGGCTGCATTTGTGGAAGAAGAGACTGCCACACAGCCTGGTTGTTCAGCATTTGTGATGGTACATGGAGCATGGCCAGCTGTAGTTCTTTGATAATTCGAAGTGCCTCATCTTCATCTTCTTTTGTTTGAAGCACTGCCATCTTGTTGAGCTTATCACGACTTTCAAGAAATTGCACAACATATTCCTCACCCTTCTCGTCATCGATTGGTTCCTTTGCACTTGTTCTTGGTTCTTTCCTGTAGGAAGTGTTCGGTGCCTTGCAGGAAGTGTCTGCTTTCAGTGCCTCACATGGTTTCTCTTTCGTGAAATGATCTGAAATTGCACTGAGAATCTTGTCAATGAATTGCCGGTCACACAACTCCTTGTCTCCATGTGCCATGTGAATATCAGCACTCACCCATTCCTGACCGAACTCTCGAAGCTCCTTGCGAGACATCTCATGCATGTGTGCAATTTGTTTCTGTTGAGATGAGAGATTGAACCGGCGTCCAAGCATGTGAGCAATCAATTTTTGTTCGAATGTCTCGATCGAAATTTGATCATCTTGCAAATGCTTGATGATTGCTGGGTCAAAATCCTCCCTTTCTGCAAGCTCGCGAAGTCCACGGCGTGTATTGTTGATGATCTGCATCATCATCACTCCATTCTCATACTTGAGAAATGTCTTCATTTCGGCAAGCTCCTCATTCAGCACAGCCTGCTTTTCTTCAACTGAATGTGTCTTGGATTCGTTTGAGACAGTGGTCTTATCTTCTGGTTCATCTTTTGGTTCCTTCAGCTCGACAGGAGTTGTCAATGGCTGCTCTGAAGATTGTACCTCAGATATTTCCTTGTCAGCATTCACTTGCATGAGAAGCAAGTGTGATGGTGTCTTGGATGCTGTCCTCTTTGCATGCATTTTGTCCAAGCCATTCAAGATGAATGTGAACAGAAGATGATGTGCACTTGTCTTTGTGTTTGCCCTGCTCAAATTGAGTGTGTTTTTGTGATCCCAGCCACCACGCTGTGGATACTTGGTCACTTGAAAGACGAGAGTTTTGATTTCTCTGCTGTACCACTGTGAGACAACAGCCTTCATGACTCAACACCATTTTGCTTTGCCGTGAAGAACCTTGTAGCTCTCACAAAATTCGAACAGGTGTGTTGGAATGCAGATAATCTTCTCGAAGTAGCTGAAAACCATTTTGCGTTCCTCCAATGTGCGTGCCAAGAAGGCAAACACTGCCAATGTCCAGACGATGTTGCTGTAGTGAGGTATGTTATGTGAGTACATTTCCAGAATTTGCAGAGCCTCCTTGAGTAAGTTTAGCGAAACCAGTGTGCTGAGGAGTTTCGATGTTTCCAGTGCCCTTCCTGGTGGGGTACCATAGAATGTCTGCCTGTTGCAGCCAAGTATCAAGAAGCGACCGAGTTGCTTCAGTTCAGGCACCTTGTACGCGAACCCGCCTCCGCTTGTTGGAATCTGACCAGGGAGTTGCTGCTGCTGGTGAAGTTGTGCTTGCAGCGGCGCAACTGCTGACCTCAGTAGTTCAAGCATGCTGGATCTTCCGAAATTGGAACCAATTCAAATTTTATGCGCGCAAATTTGTAAAATTGTATTTGAATTTTTTGAATTTTTTGAATTTTTTGAATTTTTTGAAATTTTTGTTTTTTGAAATTTTCGAAATTTTTGAAATTTTTGAAATTTTTTGAAATTTTGAAATTTTTCAAAAAAGGCAAAAAAAACTCAAAATTCCCATTTACTTTTTGTTATGAACCCATAACTGCAAAGATTGTCTGAATTGTGTAAATATGAATGTTTCTGAAACATTTCCGAAAAAACCAAAATTTTCTTTCATTTTGACATGTGTGCAATTGGTCTTTCAGATGTGTTAGTGTGTACACATGTTTTTCAGTGTGTACAATCAACATGCCCTGTGCTCCTGTCACTTTTAGGTTCAAAATTGATTGGTTCATGCTGTTGGCTCCTGTAACAATATGTTGGCTGTGATTGCTTTTGTGCCCAAGCAGTGCACCTGCTCATATTCTCGCATTCCTGTCGACACTCTTCATCACTTGATGTTATGATTGTGGGTCCAACTGCAACAAATGTGCCATTCTTGATGTCATGATTTTTGAGGCATCTTTGCTGCTCTGGAAACTTTCTTTGGGTTTTGTCAGTGCATTTTGCAATAAAGTTGGTTGATCTTGACCGAATCAATTTATCTTGAAGTTTAGGTATTATGTTTGGGTCCAGCTCCTCAATAGGATTATCACCATTTTTTGGCCAATGGCACCACTCATTCTGGTACACATGTGGTGCTGGAGAAGGTTTTTGAACAGGTGCTGGAGCAGGTCTTGCATTAGAACCACTGCATAATTTGTGGTATTCTCCCTTGACCTTAAGTAGGTTGCTGAGAAGAGCTTCCTTTTCAGAATATGTGTCTAGCTTGAATTTGGTATATTGTATTATATGTGCCCTGCTTGAATTCACTATGTTTTGTGCTTCTGGGCTTTCTGCTTCTGTTTGTTTAGGTGTAAACAGTCTACCCCCTTCGAGACTGAGATTACGGCTTTTTACCCATTTCAGGTTTGTGATAGCAGCATTGGAGAAAACAGGAAGGTCTACTGCACCAAACAATTGCAACAACACATTCATTACATTTGCAAACACTTTTTCATCATTGTAGTGAAGCACAATCAATTCAATTTCATCAAGGGACCAAACCTTGATGTTACTGATTGTGTCATTCAAGTCTCTGAATTGCGAACCAGTCTCTCGCCATAGAACCTGAATTTTATAATCTGCATTGCAATTCATTGCAGGTGCAGCAAATGTTGGTGGAGGTGCAGGTGCAGGTGCAATCGGTTTCAATGCATCAAACAAGCGGTCTTTGAATAGCTCAGTCATACACACCACCTTCTCCAAATCAAGAGAACTTCTTTTGTACCATATGAACTGTGTCTCATCTGAAGTGAGGATAATATCATAAGTACTCTTAAAGATACTGTCGAAAGGTGAAGATGATGGAAAATCGTCTTTGGGAACAAATACAGAATTCCAATCGCTTGAGTTTGACTTGCAGTATAAATTAAGACCTTGTGCGTTCGCATACAGTATAATTGTTGCAAATGCCTTGGGTTGTCTCAATCCTGCGCAAGGGCATTCAATAACAAAATCCTTGAATCAAACTGTTGAACTGCTGAATCGAACTAGTATGTTGTCATTTTTAAAATACACTGTTGGATTTCCTTGTTTCCCATTTCCGCCACTTGCACCATACTGAAATGCAATTCCCTTTTCAACTGTTGCTTGCAACAGAATGCAATTTTCCTTATTGTCTTTATGATTTGTGTTTTCTTCCCTGTTAGTTTTGTATGTATATGTGTTTAGTCCACGTAGTGCTCAAATTCGATCAGTGCCATCAGAGATCCCAGCATCGTTTTGCGTCATCCAAAATGAATCTCCACATTGGGGATACCCACTTCTTGTTGTATAGCTCATACAAACCTGAGATGGTTGTCCTTGCTGTGGAAATTGGTCTTTTCGTTGGAGATTACCTTTGCCGATCAAATTGAAATAATGTGCATAGTGATCAGGTGTTTGTGGGTTATAATGTGTGTTTGTTCCCCCAGAACATACAGGCAGTTCAATACCGCGACTTTGAGGTTGTGGGATATCAGAGATCTTCACTAAATCAACCATACCATTAAATTGTGTTTGTGTGATGTTTCCTTTCGCTTGATACCATGCAAGATTGGCTACATGTTGTGAAACAAACGTTCCATATGGAAACCCCTTGACATCATCGAAGCTCAAGTTCATCTGTTGAGTCTGCTTTGTCCATGTGTTCTCAGGTGTTTTAACATGCAATTGCAATCCATAATTGTGATGGTGATGAATTATGAACGTATAATACCAATTCCAGCTTCTTGGAACAAGTTGTAACTGGTGCGGTATCGTGTAATTCTTTCCATTTCGCTTGTTTGTGAAAACAACATTGTCTTTATCAATTGAGATTGATTGCCCATTGGAATCCTCCCCAGCTGACCACAGCAATTTCGAATTTGTAAGTTCTGAAGTTGAGAACACAGCGAATGTGATTTTTATTGTATTCACATTGAAGTCCTGTTTTCCAAAATCTCCAACTGCATTTTGTAAATTGAACTGAATGTCTGTATTGAATGACTTCTCTTTTTTAAACTGCGATTCTGTATAGTACGTCAGTTGCCCATCGAGTTTTGGTGATCTCACAAACCGAAGTCGACTTTGAGTATCTCCGTACCTAAACTTATGCATTCTCAAACCACCATACTGATATCCTTTGTAAAGACTGTCTTTGTGCCATGTTGTGATATCCGGTGGATTTTTCTGATTTTTGTCTGCTGGTAATGTTGAAACAGGCGGTTCACAATGCTTGTAGCCAGCATTCCTATTGTTAGCACTCTTCCACTGAATCGTTGATGGAATCTGTCTAGTCATATAGCATCTGTTTGGATTTTGAGCATATGCAGTAGATCTAACCCATGCAGTACAATCTGGAATTGCTTGGCATTGCTTTTGACAATCAAGGTCGTTTTCTGAAAACGTATTATTTCTTGTTGCAGCTATAAACCCTCCAGCAATATCATGGCCTTTTTTGCAGCTTCCATAAATTGGGTTTGGTGGCAAGGGTCTTTTGAGGTGAGGGTTGGGGGGACCATTCAGCAAAGTCCAAACTTGATGTAATTTGCGAGCTGCTACAAATGTTCCATCATGAGTACTTGTGTTTATATAAATGAAAACATTAAACTTCTGATTTGTAGCCCCAGAAGGTGATGGGTGTTCATCTGGGTGCACTGCTGCGAATATGTACTCATTAGTATTTATATCTAATGTGCCAGACAGTGCCTTTGTTCGGGTTTGTCTGATAGGCCGTCCTAGTGCATCTGTTTCTGTTGTCATGTGAACAATTGGTTGTTCTGAACGCCTTGTCCAAACCTTCTCAACACTTCCCTGCCACTGTTCTGCTTCTATTTTATACAACCCATTTGGAATTTGTGCACTTGTACCATTATCCGTAATTTGTATTTCAAGTGGAGGAAACCAATCCAGGTCTGCATGTTTGAATGTGTTACATGCACTGTTTTCATCACTTATTCGTTTTTCCCAAACAATCTGCTTATTGTCTTCGAAAAGGTAGAATGTTGTTTTTGTCATTGAATGCTTTGAAGGTGCAACATTCAGCTCAATGTTGCGTTGTTTTACTAAACCTTCAGAATCTGTAATTGTGCCTTGTATTTTTGCGTTTGTTTGTTGCAATGGGACCCAGTTGAAGCACTCTGACCATTTTTCACAAGTTTTCTCGTAAACACCAGGAGTTGTTTTGGTTTGAATACACTGCCTATACTTTCCAGCAGGTAGCCATGGGACAAGTGAAAATGTCTCGTTGTTTGGAACAAGTTCGCAACCACGCAAAATGTGTTTTGGCTTCATTGTAAAGCCACTTGTTGCTCTATGCTTTATGTTTCCATCCTCTTGAATGTGAGATACTGCAGCACTGCTGTGTCGCAAGAATCTACATATTAATTGATCAGGAACATTATCATATTTCCATTCACTTTGTCCTCTTTCATCGGGCCATTTTGCTGGTCTTCCGCTTTCACCTTGATTTTGTCTCACATACACCCAATGACCCTTTTGGTGATTGAATTGGCTCTTGACAATATCAATCCTTCGTTTTATTTCGGGAGTCAAGCACTCCTTTTCATCTGGCATCAAATCGTAGAATGCATTGACACTCAAATCAGCAGTTGAGTGAATGAGATCTTCTCTTGCAAAGTCTGGGTGTAACACCCATCTCTCGTTTGTTATGTTTCCTGTTCTTGTGTCATGACCTGTAATTTTTTCAATGCTTAGAACAGTATACCTTGTGTTGCCGCCATCACTTCGATTAATTGTTTTGGTTTCGACAGAAACCAGACGAAGTGATGCATCTTCTGAATCCTTGGTTGTTTGAATTTGTCCTTTCAAAAATTGAGGTTGCTGGTAATTTGGTGTGTTGTTCACCCACTTGAATGGGCGCATTGACACATGAATATTGTAGAGACATGCAGATATCTCTGCTTCTGTTAGAGTTTCACATAATGCTAAACACTTTTTGTACTTGTTTTCTAGTATTGATGGCATTAAAACATTTCCTTCTAATCTTCCCTGTCCTTCAAGGTAATTGGTATTGTCCCTTTTCAGGTAATTGCAAACAGGTCTTCTGATACTTCTGTTTGTAACTGTCGACTGACCTTTTGGTGATCCATTACTATTAAACTTTAAAAGATGCCATTTCCATTCTAGCGGAAATTGGTTCATGAAATCTGTTGCCTTCTGTACTTCTGGCATTACATTGCCACATTCCTTTGATCGGCTTGGTGTTGGTCCATCGCAATCAGAATCTTGAACTACATTGCCTGTGTGCATGTCGACGCAATCTACAACACGTGTTTGTTCACAGGAGGTTTCACCACAATCTGACCATTCGCGTTTCAAAAAAGCATATCTTGGACATTGCTTTTCTCTATCAAACGCAATGCACGGTTGTGATGTTAGAGGTATTTCACATGAATCACCACTGGGACAAGTGAAATCTGCATTGTTGTATCTTGTAACCATGTGTTCTGGTGAAATTTCAATATCTTTACACTTAGTATCATCCACTTCATTGCCTTCATAATCAACACACTTGAATGCCCTGTTTTGGTAACCTGCAGCAGCCCTTGCACTATTTTGCCATTGAGACCCAGATTCAGTCTTTGACATACAGTTACAAATCAAGGCTTGTTGATCATAATCCTGTGAATCTTTCAGTCCACCTGTAATTACATTCAGTAGTTTGTATTGTGGACGGCATTCACTCCATGGTGTTGGTTCATATCTATACTCAGGACACTCACGCATATCGCATTCCTCTTCTTCTGCTGGTCTCTCAAGATCTTTGCACTGGTCATCTGAAACTATTTGTGTACGTGGTTGTGGATATTTTGTTGTCTGCTCACATCCATGCACAACACGTTTGCGTGTTGCTGTTGACCCTGGAGCTTTACAGTCAGTTCTTCCATCCTTATCCTTACATCTTTCCCATTCTGATGTTAACCACTTATACTCAGTACCTGTTTCAGGTGTGATTTGTTTCTCACATGCAGGCATATCACATACCTGGAAATCATCTGGTTTTTGGGTCCGTAAATCCATTTGTAAATCACACTCATTCATAGCAACTTTACTGTTTCTGTAATGGCATTCAACTTCACGTTTCTGAATTCCTGCATCAGGACCACAATCTGCTTTCTGAGCTTTGCATTGCGACCATGGTTTTGTAATGTACTTGTAATCCAATTGAGTTGGGCAATATACTTCTTCATCCACAAATTCCTGAAGATTACATTTCTTGATGTATGCTGAAATAGGTACATTAGCAGCTCTTGAAGTCAGATGAATATTTTTTGTTCGTTTGTAATCTGGATCATGCTTATATTTGCGACCATTGCAATCTTCAACAGTCAAAGGACCAACAGATTTCCAGGTGGGTCCATTGTCTGTGTCTATTAATGTTTTGTACTCAAAATGATCTCCCATCACACACGACAGTTCTTTTTGTGCTGGCGGTTGTGCTGGCGTTTGTGCTGACGTTTGTGCTGGCGGCTGTGCTGGAGTGGGCAGAGGCACCTGAGAACAATCGACTTGTTCAGCATATGCTTCTTCAATTCCACATGTATCCAAGTACTGCTGTGTGGAAGCATTTGAAGGTGCATTTTCATTCATTTTAAAAATCTTGTACCTTATAGATGTTGGACAGTCACTTGTGGTGAGCTTATTCACAATTTGCAGCTGCCCATTGACATATGCATGATAATCATACTCATCACCTTCCACACATGAGATCAGTGGTCCAATTGGAGGAGCCACTGGAGCAGGCACTGGAGCAGGATTGGGCACACGAGCTGGCACTGGAGCAGGCACTGGAGCAGGCACTGGAGCAGGAGCGGGCACTGGAGCGGGCACTGGAGCAGGAGCGGGCGCAGGAGCGGGCACTGGAGCAGGAGCGGGCACTGGAGCAGAAGCAGGCACTGGAGCAGAAGAAGGCACTGGAGCGGGCACTGGAGCAGGCACTGGAGCGGGCACTGGAGCAGGCGCAGGAGCGGGCGCAGGAGCGGGCGCAGGAGCGGGCGCAGGAGCGGGCGCAGGAGCGGGCGCAGGAGCGGGCACTGGAGCAGAAGCAGGCACTGGAGCAGAATTGCGACCTGAACGCCGGCCTGTTTGGCAGTCTTCAATCAAAACTGATTGAAGTGAGCATTTGTCAATGTACACCTGCTTGTCTGCTTTTGATTTATCATTCGTTCTAAGATACACAGTTTGTTTCTTATTTCTGTCAAGCTGGCACTCCTCTACTGTAAATCTTGGTGCATCTTGAAAATCACCATTCTCATCCATTCTCATATATGAAAACTCATTTCCTTCAGTGCAGTCAATATCCTTACTCATATCCAGTTTCGTGAATTTTGGCAATATGGAGAGGACCCATTCAATGATATCCTGCCTGTTTGCAATGGATGCCCATGTGCCAAACCCAACAAAAAGAACAAATATGCATGTGGACGCAATTTCTGCTTGTGACCACATTTTGAAAGACAACGAAAGAAAATTTTATGGCATTTAAAATTTCTGGAAGGCACATTGTGGCATAACAAGTAGGGCACATGAGTGAGTGCTGTGTAGGGCATGTGAGGCACCCCCACATATTTCAATGAATCAAATCAAAAACAAAAATGTTTTGGCAACAGCAAAATGCAATCGAAAGTTGATGCACATATACAAAGAGCATATGACTTGCTGCAAATGTCAGCAAGGAGAAAACCAGTAAGGCAAAAATTTGGGGTAGGTGGACATGAAGACAATCAAGCTGCAGAGTCATCATCACAACAGGAAAAACGTGCTCGTACCCTTACATGGCGTGATGTACCCGAGATAATGCTTGAGAACCTTATTAAGATTGCTGGAACTGAAAGTCAACAAAAAGGCGCTCTTATTAAAGTAGGTAGGGCAATGAGTGAGACTGATAATGCGGAACTATTGAATAAGATGCTTGCCTGTGTTGAGTTCTTGACATTCAATATGTATTCTGAAGTCATGAAACGTATTTTTCTGGAAAAAATTAAACCAAGAGAAGAACTTCCCTTTTTTCTTGACAATCTGCAGGAGTTGGCATATGAATTTGTGGATGCGTTGCACTTTTTAAAAACAGAACCTTACAGTCAAGAACCAGAAAAAGTACGAACAGACTATGAACATGGGTTGAGACTGATTCGATGCACAGCAAAAAGAATTCACCGTGAACTGTTGATAATGGTGAAAGAGGCTGAATCCAGTAGTGCATTGCGGACAATTCTGACAAAGAAAAACATGCAGATTCAGACATTTGCAGATTGGTTTCCTGTTGTCAATGAACAACTGTCCAATGTACAGAATGTGCTGCTAGATTTACAAAGAATATCAAATACAAGCAACATTACAGCAGTTCTTAAAGTACCACAAACAAGCAAAATAAACAAAATATTTGGGTGTCTTGAGATTCTTTCTGAACCAAAGCACTCTGCCAAGGTGATCGTTTTTGCACATGCATATTTGTTGTTGAATTTGAATCAGGAGTCACATTCACTATTGGACAAACTGCAACGTTGCACTTTTACATATCTGGAGGCATCACAGAGTGTGACAATGGGAGCCTATACACTTGCAGAACATTATAAAGGCAGAATTGCCAACATCAACATAGCTGCCAAGCATATGTTCCATGTGTATATGCAGGTTGCCAGAAAACAAAGCATTCAACCCCAGAGCATTGCAGATATCATGGGAACAACACAAGAAGCAGTTGCTTCTAGTAGTTCCAGTGGTCAGCGCCGTAGCCCATCAGCTGATGTGAAGAGACAAACAGCTAGTTCTAGTGGTGAGCAGGCACTAATACAAGTTTTTTATGATAGAGCAACACAAGAGCATCAATGGGAAACTACTGGGCATCAAGAACAGGAAAAACGCATAGACTGGGCACTTGAAGCATTTGACATATCTCAAGTTGAATGTGATAAAAAAGAACTCAGATATACACTGGAACAAGAAATTCCAAGTTATTTGCTGATGATTCAGAATCATTACAGTTCATCTTCAGATGTGCTTCCACAAATTGCCGAACTCAATACAGACACTAAAGAAAAAACAAATCCTGACGGGTGGCCTGTCAATGTGGACCAAAGTATGTTATCTGTTTATGCAAGTGGAAATCTAATTTACCATGTAGTAAAAGAAGTGCAACAAAATGATGTCAGTGTAGAACCAAAGCGCTTATATTTTGTGCTGACAAGACCACCTGGGCATCATGCTCACTTTGATGCAAATCAAAACCCAATGAACCGCTCATATTTGTCTGAAACAGGGCGACCAAGGCATACACATGGGTTCTGTATTTTCAACAATGCTCTTGTAATGACACATGACTTCACAGAAAAGGGCTATTGTGTGTTGTTAATCGATATTGATTATCACAAAGGTGATGGAACACCTCATGTTGTGTGGCAAATGAATCAGCAGCATAAATGTGTTGAACATGTTGATGTGTTTTGTGCATATGATTTCCCAAATCTTGACACATTAGAGACATATTGCAAGTGCATTCATAGTAATGGGGTCAATTGTAAAGACACACACTCACATTTTCATGGTATTCCTGCAGGAGATTTTGGATCAGAAAGGCAAAGCTCACTGATAAAGTTGGTGAAAGAAAAAATGACTGAAATGTTAACAAAACAGCAGCCTTTGGTAGTCATTGTCCAATTTGGTGTAGATGCACATTACAAAGATGCCAGGAGTTTCATCAACCCATCAAAAAATTGGTTTACAAGTAACCAAAGTGAGAGAATACATTCACAATATACACCTGCCATAACACGTGACTATTATCAATTAGGAGCTACTCTTGCCCATATCAGAAAAGAGTACAAATTCAGTGTTGTCTGTTTACTTGAAGGTGGTTATGCCCAAGAATCCTTGAATTGTAGTATTGCAGGCTTTGTGCAAGGATGGTCAGGCAAAGAATTGAGTGCAGATCTTATGAAACGTCGGTGTGGCCCAGATTATCATCGTCGTTTGCTTTAAATTTGTCTGGCACAGGAGCTAATTTGTTTGGCACAAGAGCCACGAAGTCGAAGTTCTCAAGCCTTCTTTTTTCTATTGGTCAATACAATGAAAAAGAGTGGCCGCCACATTCAAAGGGCAATGGAAATTATGAAAAACCAATCATTTGGTACACCAACTGAACTAATTACAGATGAAAAGAATATGCTTGGGAAGATAAGATTCATTGTTGAAGTGCCTTTTGGCGTTGACTTCACTATTCAAAGTGTACGGAATTTGAAACCAATGAAGTTCAGTTACAAACGTACTGTCAGAAAGAAAGATCACTTGGAACAGGAAGGGGTTCTGTTATACAGTTTCAAAGATGTTTCAGAAAGTGACAAACATTTGTCAAATGAAGAAAGAAACATGAAAATGGCACACTATTTTGCAATTCGGCAGGCATGGGAATACTGCCAAAGTGAAACACATGAAATGGAGTTCCCAGAACAATTTTTTTTTTCTGCAGAGTGGAAAGAATCTACGATTAGAATCATTGAAATATCATGCAGATTAATTGATGGTAACATGAGCAAGCTCGCATATAGTCTTGAAATTGTTGAGAATGGTCATTTTCAAAAAATAGAAGCACAACAGTCTGGCAAAGATATTGACCTCTACTGCTCATTAAATGCATGCATTTGGGAAGATCCTAAAATAGCCGAATTGTACCACAAACTCAGCGTTGCAAACGTACATTACCCTGATAGAGAGGGAGGTGATTGATAGACCAAAGCGCCATGTAAGGAATTTTAAGGCTGATGGGTGCAGTTATGAAAGCATCAACCAGTTTGGTGGTTCATGCTGGTTCGTTTCTGTTGCAATGATCCTAAGTAAAATTGAACCATTATATCAAATGTTATCTAATCCAGAACGTTTCAACTTAGATGTAAAGAACTGCAGAGATATTAAAAGATGGCTTGATTATGACCGTTCAAACCTTAACAACAGCCAGGCATCATGTCAATCGCCTAAATTTCCCGAAGAGCTACGCATGATATACCGAGATAAGAGTGCTCTTAAAACCAGTGCATTTGATTTTTCAGGGGGTGGAGGAGATGAGAAGATCCTGTTGGAGGCTGTCCTGGAATACAGTCAGATTTTGCCTAAGCACTGTGTAATCATATCCAGAAATTGGTCAAGTATTAATAGTAGTGAAAAGATGCGTAGAACGCTTGCTCCGTTAATAAAAAGAAACCCTAAAAATGATCGTAAGAAAAGAAACCCTGAAAATGATTGTAAGCTCAGGATCTTCTATTCTGAAGCCGAAAACTCTAGGGTGCACATTGACACATTGAAGGATACCATAGATAAAGTAAAAAATGTGCGTGACAGTGCACCTCTTCTTGGTGGTATTCTTGGTTTGATGCGTATTGATGCAGATCAATCTAATCAAAGGGACCACGCGTTTCATGCCATACCATTCACAATGTGTGAAGGTGAACCCATTTTTTGTTCCTGGGGGATGTGTGATGACACATATAATTGGGAAAAACTACGAGTAGACCATACTCAAATTGATTCGTTTTTGTTTGTTTTTGGTGCAATAGATCATGATTCACCTGCATTTGCACCACCACCTAAGCAAGCCTTGTCATTCACTCATTTGGTTTTACGTGATCCAAGAAACACCATTAATGTTCATGTGAAGGTTGACACATTTAAGGGCATCATGCCTGAAACACATGAAAAACACACTCATATATTTGGTACTGTTGAAGATGTAAAGTATGAGTTCAATGCCCCAGAACTGCAATCACATAGCAGTATTCCCAAGAAGGGAGCAAATATCTCAGTTGAGATGGTATCTATATCTCAGAAAAAGCGTTGGTACAGAATTAGTGATTATCGAGTTGTATTTGCAACTGATTCATTCTTTAGGGGAATTGGACCAACAATTAATGCATATATAGGAGACATATCAAATGATCGACTTAAGGATCTAATGCAGAATTTTGTTTTTTTTCATAACAAAGATACACTTCTTGTTTTGGAACCGAAGATAAAGAGGGGTGCACAATGCACAGATGCATTCATTCAGAACTCAAAACCAAAACCTAAGATAAAGAGGGGAGATGCATCCATTCAAGCCATTGAGAACTCAGAAGATTCTCAATTTTCAGAAATTGGAAAAAAAGTGAATCTCGAACCTTCTGAATGGCATGAGGGTGAAATGACGTATGCTGTCACAATCAGTCATGCACAATTCAGTGCCAGCAACCCTTCAATTACACCTCTATTTTACACAAGCAAAAAGTCTCACTATTACCTCTCTCAAAACTTGGTAATGTTGCAGGACATTGAAAAAATCGAAAGCATGTTCAATTCAACAGAATGGAATGACAAGGACTTTAAGTACATTCAGCTCATCAGAGAACGTTGCAATGAGGGACTGCAGAATCTGATCCTTTGGATCCAAGAGCAGCCAACTGAGGAAGTGAAGTTTCGAAAGGAAACAGAAATACGAAAGGTGAAGGATTTGCAATTTGCTTGTCACAATCTGTCACAAATTTTCAATCCCTATGAAAACATAACCAACCACTTCTGTAAGTCCCATGAAAAATACGTTTCAGCATTTGTGGATGTTCTAGGGCTTGTAAACACATTGAATACACCATCGATCAAGGTTGTAGCTGGTTACTATGCACATGCAATAAATGTATATCAGGTCAGGGAAACTCTTGGTGATTTTCTTAATTTCATGATCGAAAGTATTGAAAGCCATGGGAAAGCCATGCGAAAGAGGCTGTTGGATGATGCACAATCAGGAGGAAAGTCAGCACCAAAGAGGAATAGATCCTGCAGATTCAACGAAACTGCCTGAATGCATGTTGAATCAGGCAACAAGAAGCTCTTTTGTGTTTATTGAAACCAATAAATGCTTTCGTAGTTTCAATAAAGTGCCTCATTAGCTTTGTCTTAAAAGTTTATGTATATTGAGTTATGAAGGTCTAAATTGAAAATTGAATGTAATGAAGGTATCCATTTTCATAGTGCCAATTGAGGTTCTTCCAATTTATATTAGCAAGCACAGAACCGTCAGATGACACCTTACCAGTTACTCCTCCGTCTCCGTATGAGCACTTCAGTTTGAGAATATAATCACCCTTTGGAAGAAGATGCTTACTTAATTGATTTTCATATGGTCGCGAAAAGGTCTTATCATTTTTAAAGACATTACATCCTCTGACATCTTCTATGTTATACGAGAGTTCGTCACACCAGTAGTCGCAATCAAGATCAATAATAACTTCAACGTAAGTCTGTGATGGCAAGGTATCTTTTGTGCTGTCAACCACAAACATAATCTGTTTTGAACTATTATCCCACTCAGATAAATCAAACTTTTTGATCACACCACGCACGCCATCTTCATCAAAAAAACAAATTTTACCATTTTGAACACCACCATCACCTGGCATACCAGGAGACACTGCATCCCGTAAATGTAAAACGTAATTGCCATTTTCTAGCTGCAAATGCAATTTAATCAACTCATTTCTCATGTGAAATGCAGCATCTTGCAGGATGACCTCACCAGTATCTCTCTGCAAAGAAAATGAAGTTTCAAATTGAGACCATTGATCTCCTTTCAATTCAATATAAATATTTGGCTTGAAATCATCACGATTAGGAAACAAGGTTTTCTCATATGTATCAGCACGAGAAAAAGAGAATGTAGGTTTTTGAAAGAAGTTGTTTCCTCTCAAGTAAGATACAAGCAATGGAGACATTTGTTCAGCTGTTAGATTGTGATTTAGTTCCTTAGCTTCGTTCATTATTTTCATGAAACTAAAGGTAAGAGCACCTTCAAATGCACCTGCAAAGAAAGCATCAGCAGAGTATTGTGAATCCATGCAGCCTGATAACATGAACACCTCAGGTAGATCAAGTGCCTCATTACCAACTATCTTGCCTTCACTGCTCCTGTAAATCAAAGGAAGATCAAGCATTGTTTGCGAATGGCATGCATCAATTAGTGCGAACACTTTGTTTGTTGAATGTAGCTTGGAAATCAAGTTTGTGAAAAGCTCATCATCAGTAACAAGCTTCCTGTTTGTGTAATAATCAGTAGGAACAAAACCTTCATTTTTCAAGTCATCCTCATCAAAGAAGTCATAACTTTTATGAGTTTGTGCGCCATGACCACTGAATGAAAGCCATATCAGTGCATTTGGATTTTCAATTCCAAAGTCAGCCAGTTGTTTGATTTCGTGCAAAATATCTGCATAACTTCCCCATTGTCCGTTGTGATCAGTGCAAATTTGTATATCTTTATCATTGAAATGGTTATTTTTGAGAAATTCCTCGATTGTTTTTGTATCATTAATGCAGCCATTCAAAGGTGAAACGGCGGAGTGCTTATAATTCAATCCGATTACTAGTGCCTTTCGAGTCTGTTGAGAATCCTTAAACATTTTTTGCAGTATGTGCAACAGAATAATTTTTTACCTTTTACAAAGTGGTTGTGATGTGCTTATAAAGATAAACACACACAGATAGAAATATTTGAAGGGTAAATGTGTTTGATATTAAGGCACCAATTCGAAAATCTTTCTGAAAAACGAGGGTTTGTCAACTGCACTGAGGAAGTCTGAATTTATTTGTGATCTGAGCTCACTTAGAGCGGTTGAAAAAGACTGAATCATCTGTACTCGTTGCATTTCTTCATCTTCTCTATTTTTGCATTTTGTGCACTTCTGTTCACTTTGATGAATTTTGATTTTGAGTGTTTTAACTTCCTCTTGAAGCTCATGTATTTGAGAATGAAGTGCCTGTCTTTCTTTGATTGTTTCTATGAGGTAGGTGAAAATTGAGTTGTAGCTGCAAATCATATCATTGAGCATATCATCATCAATTTGATGCTTTTTCAAAATATCATCGATTGGCATCAATTTACATACGGAACTGATTTTTTTGATTTTGTGAATTCTGAAATTTATTCGGAGTTATTTCCAGAATTGCTTGTTTGAGTGAGTGTCCATAAAAATGCTTATTGTTTGCAAAACCAGCTTCATTTGGGACTTTGCCTTTTTTTTAGCGAATTCTGGCAAGTCTGCATATGTCATCATGAAGTCACTTAGATCTAGAGTACTCTGAGAATGTTTGAGTGTTGTTGCGCACATGTGAAATTTCTTGCCAACGAGCTGCACGAATGCCAGCCATTGTGGAGAGCTGAAGAAGTGTGGAATTTGAATGAAATTAAACTTTGAAGATGAGCATTTCAATGACCAATGATCTTGGGGATTTAGGTTTGTACATATGAGTCTTGTTATTTCATGTGGGAGCTGTGTAATCATTCCCAAAATGCGCCAAAATGCGCCAAAACTCGCCAAAAATTCTTGTTAAAATTTTGCATTTTTTTGATATGTGTGCTGATTTGATTTAAAAAAGTTGACGCATTTTTTTTGGCGTGACTGCAAAACTGGGGCTTGCTGTAATGACATGGAGACATTTTATGTGGGCTCAGCCTAATGTGGAACTTCAATTGCGAGTTACTGGGCAACTTAATGCAGCATTGATGAGGTTTATGAAGGTGTTTTTAGAAAATGAAAGTGTCATTTGCATAGAAGAAACAGAGAATGTTTATGTGGATGTCAATGGATGTAATACATGGGTTGGTATCTCCTTGAGGCAGATTCTATCACTTGCACTTAATGAAAAGAAGCGAATGGACTCAGTTGCACAGTACATCATAAGGCCAGTTGTTGAAACACTTCCTGAATTTCGAGCATGTGTCAGCATAACCAACACGCAACATTTCTACTCCCCACTCAAAAGTGAGACAAGTAAGGACTTTAATATAATTTTAGATGAAGTGATGAGATTGAAATCAAAGCTGCATCATGAGAAGCAAAAAAAAAATTTAGTCTGGCCAGAAGATGAGCCAATTATTGCCTATCTACATGGACCTGCAATTCTGAAGCAGGTATCTGATATGCTCATGGATTTTATTCTGAAACAAGAGGAGGAGTGTGTCATCGTAATAAACCAACGTGCACAATGAAATGAACAAGAATTCTTGCTTTTTTGTGCTCGCGTGACTTGATTTAGACTACAACATTGTCTTTTAGTAGTGCTTAAGTGCCTTTGTAACCCCAGGAAAGGATCCTGAGACCACCTTGCCTGAGGAGCAGTTACACAGAACAGGGTGGGAACTCAATTCCATTCTTTAAAAGAAATTCACATATGTAGGGTCTACATGCCCAGGTCCAGGTCCCATTGTCGCATTTCAGAGAGGGTAGACACAAATGTGCCCGCCTGTGCGGAGGAGTGAGCAGATCTCTGCAGCTCCATCCCTGTCCCCACTACCAATGTGCGTTTGCAGGACGACGAGCGACAACAGGCACAGCAGGTTCAGAAACTTTGGTCTTGTAATAGCCGTCCAGTGCAAAGAACGTAATCTCTTGTGACTCTTCTGGTGTGAGCTTAGACCATGGCCGGAGGTGCTTGAAATCTTGGGCTGTCTGAGCACGCAAGAATTTCATGATGATCTTAAACACCTCCGGATCACGCTGGATGTAGACTGGATCCTTGATTTCATGCTTGCCATCAAGCATACTGGCAAGTACAGATGATTCATACTTTGTGAGATCTTCAATCTTGATCTTGAACACAGTGCCACTGATGTTGAACTCGACAACATCACTTGGTGACAAGAAGAACGCAACCAAACTCTTCTTATCCAGCCAGTCCTGGTGCTCCTTCTTGTGCATCTGCTGCACCTCATCAACGCGACGCACGAGCTCGGTGCGCTGCCTGTCAAGAATTTTCTGAGCCGACCTGAGATCGTCAAGCTTCTTGGCCAGATAAAGCAGGTTGTCCTGCTCATCCTCATCAATCACGAGCAAGTCCTCGCCAAACGCCTTTCGCATCAGATCATTCAGCTCAGCCTCATGAGCATGACTCATGATTGCTTAGCTGCACCTGTGCAACAGGTACCCTTTTATGTTTAATTCAAAAAATTTAATTCGCGAAAAAATTGAGAAAAATTTGGAATTTTTTTCAAGTTGAATTTTTTAAAAATGTGCAAAATTGGGAAGCAGGCCAGATCGCTCAAATGGTCTAATGGCACATCATGGAGGCAGCATACTCACGCGGCAGATTTCCTCGTCCACCAATCTTGCCATTCTCAGGCCCGGTTGTGCCATGGAAAAGTGTTTGCGGATAAGTGCGAGGTGTTTTGGTGATGGTCAGGCGCCGGCACTGCAAGTTGAGCGTGCGGGTGTGGATGAGATGGAGCAATGTGTTACTCGGGTGCATGCATGCGCTTCAGCAAGTAAGGATGACGCATGCGTGCTAGTTGCGATGCATGACCAGCTGGCGGATGCACGGAAGCTCATGCGTCGGCCAGTCCGTGCTGTTGATGACCGGATGGGAGAGATTCATGACAAGCTCAAAAGCTGTCGCCTTCGTCCGATTGAAATTGGCATGTGTGAAGCAGACGCCAAGGAAGGCATATATTATGCCATTGCGAAGGCAACTAGGCAGACGCAAAAACTTCTTCATGACTGCCCAATGATGTTCGGGTGGTCTGTCTGGACAGAACGCATCGATCTAGAGTTGCCAGGCAGTGATGAAGTATGCAAGCCGCGCAAGCGAATCATCGATATTGCCAATAGTGTGCACAAGTGTTGCAAGAAGG
>Ga0099797_100104_pt1 | contig 52114 bp, 27 predicted proteins | sample Uncmet_Sort48C_1_FD_89871 | JGI IMG/M metagenome (GOLD analysis project Ga0099797, IMG submission 89871) | Marine eukaryotic communities from CALCOFI LINE 67, Pacific Ocean - C012_Sort48C_1 | ecosystem: Environmental > Aquatic > Marine > Oceanic | place: Pacific Ocean: Monterey Bay | collected...
AGGTTGTGCACGGGAGAGATGAAGACTGACAAGGTTCACTGCCTCGAGGAGATGAATTGTGCAGGCGAATATTCCGGCGCCTCAGGAAGATGAATTGTGCATGCGAATATTCCGGCGCCGCACGGAGATGAATTTCAATTTGAATCGTGCACGCGCAGGCCCTGCGGCAGGGAGGTCCCCTGTTGGCCGGCCGCCAGAGGAAGCAACTTTCTTCGCAGAAGAATCGTCCAAGTTTCTGGAAGGTTCTGGGCTTGGACTTGACGTCGTGACCAGCGCCGCTTCGCGGGCAGCAGATATCAATAACCCCTTCGCGAAAGTTGGTGGGAAGGAAAACGTCGATGAGATTGCCAATGATGCTGCCACTTATTGGGCAAGGTTTCAGAGATCTGTAAGCTTGCAATTCAACTCGCCGAATTACTCGGCAGCAACGCAAATCGGCAAGAACTGTTCTAAGACTAGCGCTGTTGTGACTCATAATCATGTTAATGACACGACGACCCCGCTCCTAACTGATCACAAAAGAAAAAGTATTGGAGAAAAGCAAGGCGATTCAGATGATAGTCAGACCTGTGGTGCGATGTTTGGGGATGATAAATTTAGACGTACCAGCACGATTGATATTAGTCTGGAAGAGACTCGGAGAGGGGAAGGGCGCGCGGAGGACGATCTCCTGAACAATATTCTTGGTAATGAAGTCTATGTCATTGTGAGGCATTCAGAGTGTAGTAGGAGGGCTATTGGGAGGGCCGATGATAATGACGAAGAAGAAAAACGACAGCAGCGAGGACGCAGGAAAAAGAAGCAGACTGCCATAATAATGACAATCGTAATTGTAATACTGGGTACCAGCCTGGCGTGTTTTTTCGGATTCATGGGGGGCGGTTCTGGTGATGTCAATGAGAAGCATAAAAGTGGCAATGATCAACAGACTGCTGAAATTCAAATCGAAAATATATCAGACGACGACATGCGTTCTGACTTAGCCGAAGAAGATTTTCATGCCGACAAGAAACTGGGTAGCGGTACCAATAATCCGAAAACAACAACACGAGATAAAGCTTATCTGGTCGCAAAAGTTGGGGCTTTGGTGGCTTTGGTAATCATGGCGGCGCCTGCCGTCGTCGTGCACTTTTTCGCCGCCACGAAAAAACGACTTCTCAAATTGGGAGCACGAGTCGAAAGTGAAGAAGAAACACGACAGGAAATAGAAAGGCCCACAAGGGAAAGAGAAACGCGACAGGAAATAGAAAGGCCCACAAGGGAAAGAGAAACACGACAGGAAATAGAAAGGCCCACACGTAAAGACAAAATACGACTTGGAAAAATACGCACCACAAGTGAAGAAAAGAAGGAAAGCGCTTTGACAGCCGAAGAAATGGCGCAGAGATTCCCTCTGATGGATTTGACTTACCTGGACCCGGGAAGTAAAAAAGGCGATACAAGGAAGATCCGCCGGTATCCTATTCGTAAGAACTGCGACCATTTCTCCAAATCTTCCCCAGAATATAGCAAATGGCGCCAAAGCCTTCGCAGCTATTCCCAGGCTTCTACCGTCAACCATACGCAAGTAGGCGGAACCTGTTACGCGAACTCATTTGCTTCGCTTTTCACCAGTGCAGGTCTGGTTGCGGATTCCGATCGTAAATATCTCGTGGATGCGATCGTGAGAATGAATATCCTGAGGAAAAAATACAACAGAGAGTTCGAACGTCTTGAGCAGCAAATATCCGATCCGGATTCTTTGGTCCAACACGTGCTCTCCTATATTAAAGATGTTTCCTCAACTGAATGCCAAGACGACACCAGAGAAGGTCCAGATAATGACTCAATCGGAGGAGACACCAGCTCCATACTTCTCTGGGTGGTGGAACATCGGGAAACGCTCCTCAAAATGTATACAGACGTATGGATACAAGAAGACAGCAAACGATCATGGGCACAACAGGAGTATGACGCTTTGTGGAAGACGTTGCTCTCTCCCGATCTGGATCAGGCTTTGCGTGAGCATGTTTGGGCGAGCAAAGTCATGGATCCAAACGACCCATTGAAAATCGAATACACTATTGCAACCAAAGAGAACAACGGAGAGACGAAGCGGGTCGTGAAAATGCGGACGGATCAAAAAGCTGCGGATTTATTCGAAAGCAAGCCGCCTTTGTTACTTCAACGCCCTTTGCGTTTGTGCAAATTTGACGAGAATGCGAAACTTGGGCCACAGCAGGCCTTGGATATCTTACCGTTGGATTTCTGTTCCAATTCATTGCTGGGAAAAGTCGAGGTCTTCCGTAGTGAGAGAAATCATATGGATCCTGATAAACAAAAAGAAAATCGCAGCACTGACCGATTAGTGACATCGGCAGCCTTGGAAAACTGGGACCGGTATGAAGTGACCAGGAGTGTGAAAGTGGGGGCGAATCAAAAGGACACGAGTCACCAGCCTGTCGAGGTCAAGTTCACAGATAAAAATGAAAACGGTCCGATGGATGTTTCCCTTGATGCGAGGATATTTTGGAGTGATTGGCGCGAACCGCCAAATGATTACGCTGTCGGAACTCTTGAGCATTATGTGATGGCTGTGTGTCAGTTCCGAAATGGACACTCTGCTACTCCTTTGATCTTGATCAAAGATTCTAACAGGATAGCCCACGACTCTGTTTTTTCGATCTTCAATCTCGCGGGATACGCTAGCCACCTTGCGCATCAGGCTAGAAGTCGAGAAAGCAACGCGGAACATCATGTCCTCCATGACAGAATTGAATTACTCAGCCCATTTAATCTCGAGAAGTATCTTGTGCAGTTGATTCCCAGATTTACCACCGCAGTCGGTGAGAAAGACACTCGCACGGACAACCATGGAAACCAATACACCGGGCCATTCTTGAATGGTCATTATCACGGTCGAGGGGAAATGCAGTATGAAGAGTCTGGAAATAAATATTTGGGCAATTTTCGAGATGGAGTGCAGCATGGTTCGGGGGTTTTGGACTTGAAGAAGGAGGGCAAACAATACAGTGGCGAGTGGTTCCACGGGAGACGAACCCTGGATGGAGTGTACACGAAGAATGGCGCGACTGAATCTGATAAAGAATGGGAATACAGAGGAAGTTTCAAAGACACCAAAGGTTTCGTGCCTGACGGTCAGGGTGTCGAGACCTTGCGAGACGGTGAAAAATACGATGGAGTGTGGCAAAACGGCAAGAAGCATGGCAGGGGTGTCTTAACCTGGGGAAAAGGTGGTAAATACGATGGACAATGGCAAGACGGCAAGTGGCATGGCCAGGGTTTCTGCATCTGGCTAAGCGGTCAAAATTACGATGGAGAGTGGCAAGCCGATAAGAGGCATGGCCGAGGTGTCTGCATCTGGCCAAGTGGTAATGAATACAATGGAGAGTGGCAAGTCGACAAGATGCATGGCCAGGGTGTTAAAACCTGGAGAAACGGCGATAAATACAACGGACAGTGGCAAGGCGGCAAGATGCATGGCCAGGGTGTTAAAACCTGGGGAGACGATGATAAATACAACGGACAGTGGCAAGACGACAAGAAACACGGCCGGGGTGTCTTAACCTGGGGAGAAGATGGTAAATACGAGGGACAGTGGCAAGACGACAAGTGGCATGGCTCGGGTGTCTGCATCTGGCCAAGCGGTCAAAATTACGAGGGAGAGTGGCAAGCCGGTAAGAGGCATGGCCGAGGTGTCTGCATCTGGGCAAGCGGTAACGAATACGATGGAGAGTGGCAAGTCGACAAGATGCATGGCCAGGGTGTTAAAACCTGGGAAAACGGTCAAAAATACAACGGACAGTGGCAAGGCGGCAAGATGCATGGCCAGGGTGTTAAAACCTGGGAAAACGGTCAAAAATACAACGGAGAACTTCAAGCCGGAAAGAGGCATGGCTGGGGTGTCTTAACCTGGGGAACCGGTCATAAATACGAGGGAGAATATCAAGACGACAAGAAGCATGGCCAAGGTACGTTGTTCAAAGGACAGGAAGTGGTTGACAAAGGGCGGTGGGTCAATGGCAAAAAAGTTTCTTGAAAAAGCAGACCACTAACATGAGGAGTCAGAGCAGCAATATCACAGGGAAATTGGGAGCGGTTTCAGTCCAGTAAGAACGCGAAACGCCTGTTAACTTTCCCAAATGTTTTCCCAAGCAATGGAAAGGTGAAGACTGGTGGTCGCCGTGTGCCAGTGGTGAGAAAAATGGCCCCTGTATCTCCAGATATTGCAGCAATAATTGCTGCTCCTAGGCTTATGTTCAGATATTGCTGTGTCTCTCGGAGAAAGGACGGCTGCAGTGGTGACATCGGAGGAAAAGGCTTGTGACATCGGAGGAAAAGGTTTTCGGAGAAGTTTTGAGCTTCAGACTTCTATTACTACAGATCGTGGTCAAGTCAGTCTCAAATTAGATTTCGTTTCATTATTACGCATTTGGATTATGATACTTCATGACGTTTCAATGTCGTCAGCGTTTCAATGACGTTTCAATGTCGCCAACGTTTCAATGATGTTTCAATGACGTCAGCGTTTCAATGACGTTTCAACGTCGCCAACGTTTCAATGACGTTTCAATGTCGCCAACGTTTCAATGTCGTTTCAATGTCGCCAACGTTTCAATGATGTTTCAATGTAACTCTTGCAGTCGCAAAAAACATCCGCAGTCGAAAAGCCAGCTGTGAACTATATGTAGTGACAGTGTGGCAATCATTAGGCTAGATCGTTCGAGAGCTGGGTCTGTTCATCAATAACAATTTGAATTTTTCAGGCTGAGTCTGGCCAGCAATTGTTCAGGCCGAGTCTGGCCATCCACTTTTGGACACATAATTTGGATTCTAGATTTTGACAGAGAAGTGTTCTGGAACTTATTTCGCGGCTTTCAAATCAACGTTGATACACTGTCAGTCTGGGAATTTCAGCACGGCAGCGCGTTACTGATCATACACATGATTAATTTTCATTGAATTCGTGGGCGTGTTATTGATCCAAGTCTCATAGCTTCAATCGGTCGGAGCAAATTTGCAAACAAAAATTTCAATCCAAAAAATTCAAATATTTCCTCATCAATCTGGAAATTGGAATTTTCTTTCGCAATAAGTCATACATTGAAATCGAATTTTTCAATTCTAAAGACGTTTCATTTTCTGAAAAACAAAAAGCTATCACAGCGTTCAACTGGGTCAATTGCCATGTAACATGTTCATGATCATCTGACAGCTGACTGACGTCACCGATAGCTGGATGCCGATTCGTCTTAGATATTATCTAAGATAAGTTAGATTGCAAAATTCATCATAGATTGCAACATCGGATCTCATTGTGATTCTCAAGAGTCTTGAATCAAGAGTCAGACTCAATTACCTTTTGAAACTTTTGCAATATTCATAGTCTGAATTGAAGTTAACTGAATAGTCTTCTAGATACGCCGTATTAGTCTAGATACGCCGAGCGATAGGCTAGATACGCCGAGCGATATTCTGGATACGCCGAGCGATAGTCTAGATACGCCAAGACTTATGATATCATATCATCCTGCAGTTGTATTATTTGAAATTTCACCTCAGGGATTTCCTGTTACGGTCCCGGAGATCTATTGTTTAACAATTTGTTTGTTATTTTATATAATTGTGTGTTATTTTCATTTTGGAATTTCAAATTTGATCCTTTAAGAAATCCTTTAAGTTTAAAAGAGAAAGAAAAGCACTTAAGGATTTTGTGAAGCAAATTGCAATGGCTCGCTCGAAATTTCGGGCACAATGTCTCTTGGGATTGGTGATGTTCTCAGAAGGTGTCGACAAATTTGGAAACTCAATGACTGGACCATTGGAGTCTCCAATCATAATGACAGGACCATTGGAGTCTCCAATCATGCAGTCTCCACTCATGCAGTCTCCAGTAATGCCAATGTTTCCCACGCTTCCAATGTCGCCAATGTTTTCGAATCTGCCAATGATAAATGTCAATGATGAGAAATTTCTTTCAGAGAGTCCAATGTTCCATCATGGATTCAATCCATTAATGGCAACGCGAGTCCAGTCCATTCGAGGAGATTTCCAGCCCAGTCGAGGAGTCCAGCCCAGTCGAGTCCAGGAATCCGACCGATTTAATGCAGCAACAGGCAAATTCACAGGCAATTCAACAGGCAAAAAATTTCGCTGAACCATCGCACAATACTAGATTTGGCACGTTGGCCGGTTACCATTTCGACAATTCTGATAGATTGAGCCTTGCGAAGACATTTATGTCAGCCCTTGCGAGAGGAGAGACCCCAGCATTGGATCGCCTGTTTCAGCCCATGTTGCATCCATATGACAATCATTACAATGATAATGAAGTGAAGAACTTGGCGACAGATTTCGGCGAGTCCAGGTTATATCCACCATCCAGGTCCTGCAGGCAGCACAATGCTGCGGCCAGTGCAGTACCATATTCGCCGCAGTGGGAGCAGATGTTGCTTGGTGAATCAAACGTGACAAATTCAATAGACTCCTTCGACCAAGAAAAAGCAGAAATTTGCAGCGCCGAAAAAAGACTCTTCATGGCTGAGGCTCAGTATTCTCATTGCGATGTCGATGCGTGTGTCGATTTCATTCTCAGTAACAACGAAGCTATGCAGGAAATTTGTGACGATGATAATATCACATCAGCACTTCTTTGTCAGAACTCCGTAGGTGGAGCCACTCCTCCGGCGGGGGCAGACTCGGGTACGATTCCGAATCATCATAGTGTATGCCCTAGCTTCAATAATGAATCTGAGAGGAGAAACATTGCGCCTTTACATAATTATGTGGCGGAGAATTCTATGACGGAGATGGGTACACAACCACCTTCTAGCCCTGCCAACACAATACCATCCCGGGGCTCTCTGGAAGAGCTGGAAACTCTGCTGCCTGGAAATAATATTGCTCTGCCAGGTTCTGTGTTTATAGATTCTACGCTGATACTGGTGTCACCGTCAGACTCACAGGAATGCCAGGCTCGAAAAAAGAAAAATACGCAAAGGGAATCGCCCAAAGTGCAAGAAGCTGCCAGTATGTCCAGAAAAGTTCCCAAACGAACACAGGTGGCGCCCAGTATCAAAGACACCGGATCCGATGTTGAAGACACCAGCTCCGACAACGAAGGTACCAGCTCCGATGTTGAATATCCCGGTCCGCGGGGAAGCCGGTTGGGCGGAAAGCGCAGGTATGTTCGGAAGAGGAACGCTCGTGGCGACAATGCCGGTGTGTGTGAGCATGGAAGGCAACAAAGCCAATGCAAGGAGTGCGGTGGTGTTGGTATCTGCGAGCATGGGCGACGGCGCAGCCAATGTAAGGAGTGTGGCGGTAGTGGGATTTGCGAGCATGGGCGACGGCGTAGCCAGTGCAAGGAGTGCGCCAGTGGTAAAAGTGCTGCCATATGCAAGCACGGGCGACGCCGCAACAACTGCAAGGAGTGCAGAGGCGCTGGTATATGTGAGCACGGGCGGCGGCGCTACAGATGCAAGGACTGCGGCGGCGTTGGTGTGTGCGAGCACGGACGGGAACGCTCTGCGTGCAAGGATTGCATCGGTGGAAGTATATGTAAGCACAGGCTGCGGCGGAGCCAATGCAAAGAATGCGGCGGCGTTGGTTTATGTGTGCATGGACGGCGTCGTTATAGATGCAAGGACTGCGGCGGCTCTGGTGTATGTCCGCATGGACGATTGCGCAGCCAGTGTAAGGCGTGCGGAGGTGCCAGTGTTTGCCAGCATGGTCGCCAGCGCTGCAAGTGCAAAGATTGCGACGGTGTGAGTATTTGCGAACATGCGCGGGAGCGTTCCAAGTGCAAAGATTGCGGCGGTGCAAGTGTTTGCGAGCATGGCCGCCAACGTTCCCAATGCAAGGATTGTCGAGGTGTGAGTCTGTGCGAGCATGGATGCCAGCGTTCCAAGTGCAAAAAATGCGGTGGCGTTGGAATATGCGAGCATGGGCGGGAGCGTTCCAAGTGCAGGGATTGTGGTGGTCCAAGTATGTGCGAGCACGGGCGGGAGCGTTCCAGGTGCAAGGAGTGCGGAGGTGCCGGCATCTGCGAGCATGGGCGGGAACGTCCCAAGTGCACGGAGTGCGGAGGTTCCGGCATCTGCGAGCATGGACGGCGGCGCGTCACATGCAAGGAGTGCGGAGGTGGCAATCTGCGAGTATAGGCGGGAGTGTTCCACATTGTGTGAGGATTGCGGTTGCAAAACTTAAGCACAGTGCCAATGAGTCTGACAAATCATTGTGTGGCGGTGATATCAAGCGCAGGCAGGGTGGCAAAAGAAAGAAAGCGCAGTCCGACTGAAAAGTCGGAGGTTAGATTCATTCGACTACTCACGTGCCCAGAAAGTAAGCCATCTGGAGAGTCAGAGAGTCTCAAAAGGAAGGGATTGAATTCATCTGGTGCGAATAGTCTGTACGGGACCGAATTGTCTGCACAGTGCCGCATTGTCTGCGCGAGTTCATGGTCACGGCGGCAGTGTCATTGTTACACTGGGTGTAGCTGCAAACTTGAAGTTGGCAAATCATAATTACATACAAGGTTATGAGATTGAAAACTGCGTGCAGCGTTGACAAATTAGATTTATCTTCGGCACAAAATATTGAATCGTGAGTCAGAGTCTGAGACTGCCAATAGTTGACATATTTGATCATTGGTAATGACATGTCACCGTGGTCGACCCTGACGTCGACTCATTGCGGCCCGGTTGCCGTCGGGTCCGCCTTCCATAACTTTAAGCCATTTGTTACATACTACCCGTGAGCGGTCATAGGATTGTTACTGCAATTGAGATTTATACTTGTGTCGTCTGAAACTAGTATACGACTTTTTCTCAATAATTCAAATCACACACCATTGCATGATGATCATTGAGCATATATTAGCAGTTTGTACACGGTACAAATCGGCTTCGCATCATCATCAGACTGTACATGAAGATCCCAAGGGTCAATGGTTGTGTCGTAAGTATTACTTTTCGAAATCAACTGTTATTATTTGCACAGTACTGTATTGGAAGCGCCATCTGGATATTTGTATTTCATTTTGTAATTACCGTGCCAGTGGATATTTGTATTTCAATTTGTAAATTGTATAGCGCCATGAGATGTATACACATGCATTTGTATAAATAATAATTGTAAATTGTATTCCCCCTTTGTATTTGTAGGTATTTAGTCATCATAAATGCTGCAGGAGTTCAGATGTGATCCGGAGAAAAGTTGAATTTCAAGGCACGTTTCCTGCGCAGGAGTTCAGATGCGGTCCAGAGAAAAATTGAAGTTCTAAGCACGTCGTCTCAGTCCACAGACTGTCCAGACGTTACACGGTTGACATGTCCGTATCATGTCCGTGTATTCATATTTATTGACCATGTCCATGAGATCATATCATTGTATTGCCTTACACACAATACGTAATTTGTACGTAATGAATCTGATTCAATATCATTATGATCGAGCTTTATTATATACCTTGAGTATGGAGTCAAGATATCATTCTTGACAATGTCAATGACAGGAAGCAATCTCGATGGAGAAAAATGTTCTCAAATTGGAAGTCGTCTCATTCTTCGGTCTGTAACCGTCTGTTGTAGAACTCATTGCTTGAAACTGTGAAGTTCCGTATGATGAAGGCAAATGATCATCGATTCTGGATGCGATTCGGATTCCGAAAGTGCATGCAGCACGATCTGGATGCATGCGTAGCATAATCATTTCGCCATAAAATATGACTCACAATAAAGCTGAATCCGAAACTCAAAATCATTATTGAGATTTTTCCCTTGGAAACTCAGATTGATTAATTGATCGGGAATATTGATTGATTGATTGACTCAGATATTTTCTTGAGGCCTTCTTCAATTGGATTATTATGCGGGGGAATCGGATTCCGGCCGTGAAGCTTAGTTCGGTGTAGATTCTGATAATTTCGAAATTGACGACATCAATGATCATGACATCAATGATCATTACATCAATGATCATTACATCAATGATCACGACATCAATGATCATTACATCAATGATCATTACATCAATGATCATTAATGATCACGGCATAATTTGACATGCATGGAATCTTCAGAAGATCACCACATCTGACATCATACGACGTCTGACATCATCTGAGCCAGATTCATTGTCGGTCAAGTCCGATACATGCTATTTTTAAACTTTCATATTCTCGAGCTGTGTAATGTCTCAAGTGTTATTGAGAATCGAGATGTCCATTGTCGAATGTCTCAATTTAAGATTACTGAGATGACGATGTCATATCCGTTTATGTCATGTCCTCATTTTTCAAGAATCTGATTTTTCAAGAATCTGTCATCTGATCAAACTGTTACTTTTCAAGAAACTCTTGCTAATTCTGCGTCGTATGGCGTTACATGGTCGTTTCATTGAATCTGATGTCAAGTCATGTTAATGTAAATCACTGCGTCATAATTCAATTGGATAGCGTTCAAGTTGAAGTTCATCAGGTGAACCGTTCGTTCGACAGTGTTCAAACAGATATCATATCATTGGAAAGCGCGGCGTGGATGTCTATCGGCAATGCCGACGGCATAAATTTCAGCGTTGGTGTGCCAAAGCAAAAAAAAAAAAAAAGTGGAATGACAAGGTGATAGGTCAGGCGCGAGGTCAACAATTTCCACAATGTCAATTTTGAAAATTGAATTTTCAAAGCGAGGCCAGAACATCGGACTTTTTTCATTTTGTCAGGAGAAAGTTTAAAGTCATGAATTCGTGGAAGTCTTAGTTTGAATCTGAAGTCATGAATTCGAAAAGATCTCTCATCTCTGTTTCAATGATTTTCGTTATCATTTCAATTTGGATACAGATCGGAATGACGATGGCTATGCCGCCCACAGACTCGCCTGGTGCAACTGGTGGCCGCCCAAACTCAGAATCAGATTTACATCCTGGACTACCAAGCCCAGACTTACATCCTGGACTACAATGGAGGGATAATCCGGGACTACACCGGAGGGATTTAAATCCTGGACTACACCGAAGTGATCATGATTTGACATTCGACGATCTCATGGGCCTGGCTCCCAACTATTCTCACGTCATGTCGTGTCATGGACGGCAGCCAAGTGACAAATTGTCGTTGAAGGACAGCGGCGGCGTTGGTTTATGTGTGAAGGATACGTTCTGTGTGGAAGGAGACGAATGGGAACGACGACGTTCTGTGTCTAAAGAATCGGATTGCAAGCTGCGGGCTGGAAGAAAAATTAGCAAGAAAGTCGTTGGTTGCAGCAAGAAAAGCAGCGGTGTTGGTTGCAGCAAGGGAAGCAGCGGTGTTGGCTGCAGCAAGAAAAGCAGCGGTGTTGGTTGCAGCAAGAAAAGCGTTGGTTGCAGCAAGAGAAGCAGTGGCGTTGGGTCACAAAATTTATGTGTGCATGGACGGAATCGCTATAGATGCAAGGATTGCGGCGGCCCTGCTATGTGTCCACATGGACGGCGGCGCTATGAGTGCAAGGAGTGCGGCGGTAGCAGTATTTGTGAGCATGGCCGTCGACGCGTCATATGCAAGGAGTGCGGCGGTCGCAGCATCTGTGAGCATGGGAGGGAGCGAACCAAGTGTAAGAATTGCGGCGGCAGAAGTATGTGCGAGCATGGGCGGCAGCGCAGTCTCTGCAAGGAGTGTGGCGGCGGTGGTATATGCGAGCATGGACGGCGCCGCGCCATGTGTAAGGAGTGCGGCGGCAGCGGTATTTGTGAGCATGGCCGTCAGCGTTCCAGGTGCAAAGATTGTGGCGGTGGCGGAATATGCGAGCACGGCCGTCAGCGGAACAGGTGCAGAGATTGCGGCGGGGGAAGTATATGCGAACATGGGCGGGAGCGTTCCAAATGCAAAGATTGTCGCCGAGGAAGTCTATGCGAACATGGGCGGGAGCGGTACACGTGCAAAGACTGCGGCAGCAGAGTGTAACTTTAAACTCTGAAGCTGTATTAAAAATCTTTTGTGTACATGGACGGCGATGTTGCAGATGTCAAGCTTATGGTGGTTCTCATTTGGCCTGGCCACAATCATACTTAATATCATCATCTGATTTATCATGGTAGACATCCTATGACTCTGGCAGGAAGTCTCAAGACGCTCAAAAGCCAACAATGAATGTTCTATTGCGAAGACATGATGATCCAATTTTCATTGATCTTCCATACTCAATGTCAATGTCATACTATATTTTGCGACCACCTGAGTCTTACACATACCTTCATTTCCTAAGGCCAGTAGTACTAGCTCGAGTCTCATTGACATAAATTATGATTACTAAATTCAATCTGGTAATTGATGCGATACTAGACAGTCGTGATTCATTACAGTCATGTGTAATGGATCTTCCATAGTCTTCCATATTGTGATTGTCATTTGAAGCAAGCATAGTCTTCCCATTTTGAATTTGTGAGCCGTAAGTTTTCACTTCTTTGGAAGTCAATTTCCTTGGAAGAAAGGGAATTCCGAATCTGTGCTTGTTGTTGTTCTTGTTGTTGTCATTTCCGCGGTCATTGGCCCATACCGTACGCATCGATTCCAATCCTTCCACGGCTGCCGTTTGTGTCGTCTCAAAAATGCATTGTCAATTGGAATTCCGAATTCATTCTCTGAACAATTGAATGACTTAAATTCAGAGTAAAAGCGTCTCTAACGGTTGCTGTTTCAATTTGGTTCTCAAATTTTCAGACGGTTGCTTCAATTGGTGTCTCATTTGATTTTTTCTACAGGCATGTGACAGTCATTGCAGCATGTTGCCTAGTAGTGATTCGCTAAATTAGCTGATTCAGATTTGCATTGAGTGAACCATTGACTCAGGTCCAGCTGCCAGTGATGACAATGATTGTGATCAATTTGAATTGCAAACCAAATTTTTATTTTTTCTGTCATGACTCATAATAATTGTAATTACTAATTTGTAAATTCATGCATCATGAACATAAAACACAAGTGCGATGTTTGAGCGTCTTTCTCCGGGAAAGAGGGGGGCTCTGTTATTGTTATTGTTACACAAAAAATCATAATCGAACTCAATCCGGACACAAAAAATCATAATCGCACCCGTAGCAAGCATATTCTCATAGGTTGTCAGTATAATTTGTCTGGCTATGCAAATTTGAAATTGAAGTCAAAGTATTCGAGTCGGAGAGGTTCGAAGACATATTCTGAGTTTCAAGTGGATACATATGTCCGTTGCAACTTGAAAAGAACTTGAAAAAGCGAGAAATTTAAGATAATATCTTAAGATAAAATCTGAGAAAATATCAGATTCCCCTTGCAAATCATTTGGAACGTCCGGATCGAATCGCATAATTTGTTGTTCCGATGAATTCCAAAAATTTGAAAGGGTCCATTATGAGTCATAATATGACCGGCGTGCTCAACGTAGTGTTGATTACCCATGTTTGCATCGCAATCGCCGTCGGTCAATTTCAATTTGCATGTGACGGTTGTGATTGTCGGAATGATTCTGGGAATCGGAGCTCCAAGCTTGTTGAAAATTTTGGTGTCTTAGATTTCGTTAGCAATGCCAGCAGTAACTGGACTAGTATTGTGCAAAGTCATAAAATCGGCGATGAAAGAGCCGTTATGGAGGAAAGAGCCGCTAATATGGAAAGACCTGGCGGTGAAATCCAATTTGTGAAGAATGAATTTGATGCGCACGCATTGAACGGGCCACCAGTGTATCGAACGCCAGTGTGTCGAGCACCCGCTTCAGACACAGTTGTCAATGTCATAGAAACAAGGGGAAGACAGCAGAGGGGACGACAAGGGGTCCCAAGGGAGCGACAGAATCTGAAACGTAGACTGGACGAGACAACAGATCTGGAAGAGGCGAACGGTGGCTGCAGTACACAAGGCAAGTGTCAACGGACGCGCACCCTCCAGAACCGTCGGTGCGAGCACGGGCGCGAGCGCACCAAATGCAAAGCGTGTGGCGGGGGGTCTATATGTGAGCATGGGCGGGAGCGTTGCAAGTGCAAGGAGTGCGCCGTTAGTCGTCACATCTGTGAGCACGGACGACAGCGGCACTACTGCATGGAATGCGGTGGCACTAGCATGTGTGAGCACGGAAGACGGCGAGCCTATTGCAAGGAGTGCGGCGGCTCTGGTATCTGTGTACATGGACGGCGGCACGGGGTGTGCAAGGAATGCGGCGGCGGGAGGTCTCTATGTGAGCATGGGCGGGAGCGTACCAAATGCAAAGAATGTGGTGGTCGTCACATCTGTCACCACGGGCGACAACGGAACAACTGCAAGGAATGTGGTGGCAACAGTATATGTGAGCATGGAAGACGGCGCACCTATTGCAAGGAGTGCGGCGGCTCTGGTATTTGTGTACATGGACGGCGGCGCGCCATATGCAAAGAGTGCGGCGGTGCGGGAATATGTAAGCATGGCCGTCAGCGTTCCAAATGCAAAGACTGTGGTGGAGGAAGTTTATGCGAACATGGGCGGGAACGTTGCAGGTGCAAAGATTGTGGTGGAGGAAGTTTATGCGAACATGGGCGGTCGCGATACAGGTGCAAAGATTGCCGTGGTGCAGTCTAACTCCGTCTCCGAAGCTGTATTTTTGATTTAGCCGTGCATTCCAGATCAGCAGTTCAGGGGCTGCGCAAAAGATTCTTTCCAGAAAGGCGAGCGTAAAATATCCAGAAAGGCTAGCGCAAAAGATTCTTTCCAGAAAGGCTAGCGCAAAAGATTCTTTCCATAATTTGACATTATTAATTTCAGAACGGTACGAGTGTTATTGCATGGTGTAAATGTGTCATAGTTGAAAAAAAAAATGCTCAGCCAGATTCCGAGTGTATTTCAATGTGGGAGTTTTTTCATCCTATCAAGCGACGTTGCATCTTTATGAATGTACTTTCAGGAACATATTTGAATGTTCAATCTTTACGAATGTACTTTCAGGAACATATTTGGGTGCACAAATGTATTCAGGAACATATTTGAATGTTCAATCTTTACGAATGTATTTTCAGGACCATATTTGAATGTTCAATCTTTACGAATGTATTTTCTGGAACATATTTGAATGTACAAATGTATTTTGGAGCCAAAAGGCTACGGATCCAAATCTAAGCACCCAAGCCCTGAAACAAATCTCTCTCAGTATACTATCATTTGACCGATCTCAGAATCATAGCCAGAACATCCGGAACATTCAAGCCAAAACAGCCATACCATAGTCTATTTCCATAACGTCCCCACCAGAATCCAAAAAGAAGCTTGTTGTCGTCCTGCAATATGCAGGCCGAAGAGGGGTTGACTTACTGCGACCAACTGTCCCCAAGAGGAGAAAACAGAAAGGGTCATCGTGCAAAAAAAAAAGGAACATACTTGAGTGCTCCACTCGGAATGAAAGCGTCTTTGTGGAAAAAAAAAAAAAAAGATATTATTTGACGTTTGATATTTGTTCGGAATCTATCATATCTCTGTGGCAGTTAAATTTGAACTGCCGCAGAGAAGCAAAGACTAGCGCATTCAGTTCGTACGGGACCATACCTGCAGCCATTGATTACGGCGTATTCAATCTGTGTGGGACGATACCTGCATCCAATAATTTAGCAGCCTGAGTCACTGCTCAGTCATGATTCATGAAAAATTTTGCGAGCATGAAGATAGAACTGTTACTATTTGCGTTGTTTCCAGCTTTTTGCAATCTGGCAGCCAGGTGATTTTTGGGGACGAACGCAACCGCTATTGATTCAGATTCTGGTAAAGCAATGACTATGTCAATGTCAATGATTATGACCTCGAGGTCTAAGAGAGCGTTTTGTTTTCTGTTGTTTGTTATTGGTTACGACAGTCAGATTCGTGCCGAAAGCAGCTCTGGATCCGCCAACAGCTGGAAAAGCAGCTTTGGATCCGCCAACAGCTGGATACAGCTCGGTATGATTACCGTCACTACGAGGCTGCCTAAAGACTCAGAGTCTGAGTTTGGCGTAAGGCTCAAGTTGGACGTGCCAATGATCAGGTCGGAGTCCACAATGATACCAGCGTCAGGTGACGGCCCAGAAGTCTCAGAATATCATCGTGACAGCGGTTTGTTGGGTACGCCGCGTTGTGAAGTTTCCGAATTTCAATCTAAGCATGGCGATCATGATGTAGACCCAATAGATGCGAGAAATTGTAGACGGGATGAGATTGAGCTGGGGACGCTTGTTGAGGAGGCGTATGCTGATTCCGAATTTGCGGTGGGGTCGGGTGTTGAGGAGGCGTGTGCTCATTCCGGTCAACATGGGGCGGACGCCAGAGCTTTGATGGATGTTGATGTCGGTGACGAAAGAGCCGTTATCAAGGACAGTAGTGGAACCAAATATAATATGCAGAATGTTGCTGTGCCACCAAATTTGTGTGGGGAATCGCTACCGGTTGACACAGCTGTCATGGCAACAAGGGGAAGACAGCGGATCTCAAGGGGTCGACAACAGGTTCCAATTGAGCGACAGACACGTAACCTGAAACGTAACCTAGACGAGACAAGCGATCTGCAAGAGGCGAACGGTGGCTGCAGTACGAAAGGCAAGCGTCGACGAACGCGCACCCTCCAGGGCCGTCTGTGCGAGCACGGGTGCGAGCGCATCAAATGCAAAGCGTGTGGCGGGGGGTCTATATGCGAACACGGGCGGGAGCGTTGCAAGTGCAAGTACTGTGCTCGTCGTCACATGTGTAACCACGGACGACAGCGGAACAATTGCAAGGAATGCGGTGGCGCCGGTATATGTGAGCATGGAAGACGGCGCACCTATTGCAAGGAGTGCGGCGGCTCTGGTATTTGTGAACATGGACGACGGCGCGAGTTGTGCAAGGAGTGCGGCGTTGGGGGGTCTCTATGTGAGCATGGCCGTGAGCGTCGCAGGTGCAAGGAATGTGGCAGTGAGCTTGGTCGCCACCTCTGTCGCCACGGACGACAGCGGAACAATTGCAAGGAATGCGGTGGCGCTGGTATATGTGAGCATGGAAGACGGCGTGCTTATTGCAAAGAGTGCGGCGGTTCTGGTTTCTGTGAACATGGACGAAGGCGCGGTATGTGCAAGGAATGTGGTGGCGTTGGAGTCTGCGAGCATGGGCGGGAGCGCCGCTATTGCAAGGAGTGTGGTGGCACTGGTATATGTGAACATGGACGACGACGTCACAGATGTGCTGAGTGTGGTGGCGCCAGTATCTGCGAACATGGGCGACAGCGCAGCCAATGCAAGGAGTGCGTTGGCAAAAGGATCTGTCGGCATGGGCGGTTGCGCAACATGTGCACGGATTGCGGTGGTGCAGGTATATGTGAGCACAAACGGCAACGCAGCCAATGCAAGCATTGTGGCGGATCTGGAATCTGTGAGCATGGACGACGACGTAACCAATGCAAGGATTGCGGCGGTAGCAGTTTCTGTGAGCATGGACGACGGCGCGCCACCTGTAAGGAGTGTGGCGGCGGCAGCACTGGACGCGTCGTGGAAACACTGGCGAGAACAGTTCTGAAAGCTGAAACATAGTTGCCGAAGCCTCTGTTGCACAGGGAGCCGCCCAGATCATATATTATCTTCAAGCCTCAGAGTCAGTGACGTCCTGACTCATGCGCAATCTGCAAACGTCAGTCATGGAATCAGTGGCCCGGTGGGGCGGGTTTGCATGACAGGAATCGGGATTCTGCGCCTGGCATCAGACTCAGGTCTACAACGGACAGCGCAATCATAATGTATCACTTGTCATTGGCAATAGTGAGTCTCAAGTCATCTGTCATTCAATTTTTGCGCCAGATAATCCACGTAGATCCGATCATAGAGGGTAAAAAATGTGGAAAAGGCCGCTTCAATGGGCGGCAGTGATTCTTTCACCATGTTTGAATTGGACATACAGACTCCGACTCGAGTCATGCCGTATGATTCGTCACCTAGTCATTAGCCTTGATAGGCTGCCGTTCAGATCTGGGCCTGGCCCTGGGGGCCCTATCAGTAACTTAGGATTCGAGTCCGATTCTCATTACAATTGACAATTATTGTCTGTTTCATGAATCATCATAGTGTTGAGAGTCTCTTAGGGACGGGCGTCATCATAAAGTTGAGAGTCTCTCAGAGTCGGGTGTCAAGAAGATATTGTCGTCTGAACTATTCATCAAAGTTCCGAGTTCCAAAATGTTCCTCCTTCAAGCATATTATCGTGTTCCCGAAACAGTAAGTCACAGTCGTAGCGGTATGTCATTGTGTGAAGCCTGAGGTTGTTCTGAAATTGAATGATTGAACTCTTGAAAACTTGAGTACGTGACGATGGTGTCTTTGTGATTGAAGAGTATGTGACGACGGCATATTTACGAGTATGTGACAACAGCATATTTGGAGAGTGTTCCCGTCTGTTGTTGTGTGTGGGGTCGGGCAGCTTCTGGCGTTGTGCGGTTACTATGTAAATAATGAATTCATGTCTGACGATCGTGACCGTCGACAGTAATCAATTCGTGTCGTAGCAACGGTAGCTAAGTAACGGAATTCTGAATTCACGTATCATGATTCATTTCTCAGCAGGCAAATTTCCATAAGATAACTCTTTTGAGTGTTGTTTTTGCAAGGTAATTTCGAGGAGGAGCAAGATTATTACCCTTGTAGGTTTGAAGTGGGATCAATAAAGTGAATATCAGATTGAGGGGCCGCAGAAGCTGTATCAACAGAATGACGAGCTCGAAACTGCAGGAGTATCTGAATTCATTAAAAGATGAATCTGATCCAAAGAAACAGTACAAGGCAGTCGACAATCTGCGACATGTCGGCTTAGCCTATGTATGGCAACATGTGGAACCCGGAGGGGAGCGTTCCGAACGCGAAGGGGAGCGCCAAGGTATGGAGCTGTCCTATGAAGTCTATCTCGATATTTTGTTCAACTGGTTGGCTGGTTTAACGTCAGAAACAAACAATGTATGGCAGACGGAGCTCTGGCCGATCGTGACCCAAGCATGGGCAAAAAAAAAGGAGAAAAAAAAGGAGTCTCTCCGAAGAATTCTGGACGAGCGTAAAAAGAGTGGGGATAATTCAGAACTTGTCAGCCCAAGCTGGGATGACAAGTTTTTCGCAAGTCGCTTCCAGAACACCCTGCTTGATATCAAGCTGGTGCAGCTAAGATTCCTCCTTTTGCGGCAGAAGCAGATTGACGTGCCCTACGGTACTGAAGCTCGGATTGCCAAGATGTTGTCCGATGTTTTCACCACGGTTTTTGTCGGGACAGAGTCTGAGTTCAAAAAACTCACGACTCCGAAGTTTCAGTACCCACATCTGAGTGAGAGTGAAAACAGCAAAATGCTACAGACGGTATTGATATCCGATCTGCGTTTTTTTTTACGTTCGACTCTACAACTTTTGGAAGTCTTTGAGCGCGAATCTGCCAAGGCGTTGTATTCTGAGACGGGAGGAATGGGCTTTCCTATCATTATGCAGCAACACAACGACCATCATAATGATTACAAAGAAACTGCAGAACGCACCTTTTCAAAGAGAAGCGCTTTGAAAACAGTGTATGAGGGTATGATGGATACTGCGACAGAGAATTTTAATTTGAAAGCCAAAATCGATATTCTTTTTCCAAAAGACGCACGTTTTGCACAAAAGGACGACCTTTCTGTTTTGGCGCAAAAAGACGTGTCTGTCCATACCCCGACACTCTTCAGCGACAAAACGCTGGACGGGCTAATGGCGAGACTGTCTTTGGCTCAGACAGGTCAGGTTCACGATGTTCCAGAAAGTGTAACACTTCCAGAAACGATACGAACCGACGAAGCCGTCCCGACATCAGATTGGATCGCACACAAATTTAAAGACGACGTATTGGCCAAGCTCCCATCGATAAAATCGGAAATTTCACACGGTCAAAAAACGCCACCAAATGATATTGCAGACCTGAAAAAACAAACTCGATTGCTGATGGAAAAATTTTTGGACGATATCAGTTCCTCGAACAGTCACGACCCGCGTGCGATTCTACAAGACGAGCATGCGCTTATGGCTTTAGTGGACAGCGTTGGTATAATTGATGGGACTGCTTTGAATCTCATGGGGTTGAAAAGATTCGAAACGGAGTCTGTAGTAGCCGAGGCAGAAACAGAATTGGGAGAATGGATGGAAGCTATGAAAAAAGTTCTCAACTGTGCCGACAAATACAGTATATTTAATTATCAATACTCAATTGGATCTTTTTTGTTCACTTTTTCATTTTTGACTTTCGAGAAGGTGACATAGCATGGAAAAGGAGGGCGCTCTTTTGTAGCCCGTGCGGTTACGTCAGACTCTGGTAAATCGTGCCTTATGCACGTCCGAGCAAATGTCAGTGTCACTGTTTTTTTTTTTTTGACTTGCGTCGTTGATCGAAGTCATAAATCATATTTGTTTGTTGGAGCCTTTTTTTTTTTTCTTGATAATTTCAAATTATGAACTCCATATGCTAGACTACACAATGATCTGACTTTCTCAAGTAAAACTTTGAGGAAACTCGTTACTCAAGTTAACTATTCTGAAATTTGAAATTTCTAATACAGGAGAAATTGCTTCGTCATTGTCCACACGGAATTTGAAACCAGGAGAGATTGATTCCCCGGAGACGAGGGTTTTTTGGCGTATCCGATTGCAAGCTATGAAAGTGTGGAGAAAAAGTGGTGAAAATCCGGATTCTCATTATCACCGGATGAATCCTGCTCGGTTTTTCTCTTCATCTACGTCGAACATCCAGACTAAAATTTTGCCTCATATTTTGAAAAATGTGGATTTGAACGATGCCGGCCCAGAAGTTGAGTTGTTTTTATCTGTTCTGAATCAGATTTACGATCATGGTTTCAAGTCCACGGTTTTGGAAGAATGGGCTAAACAAAAAATAGGTCTCTTCAAAACCTTCAACTTGTGGCTGCGTGATGATTGGGACCAGATAGCGCACGAACCTTTGCATGCCGCCATGCTTCACCGAACAGCCGAACTCCAAAAGGAAATCGACATTTTTAATCGGCAAAAACTCCAAATTTCGACAAGTACGGAGGATAAGAGTCCTAGTAAGCAGGAGAGTCCTAGTAAACGGAAAAAGTCAAATTCAAGAAATTTGGAAGAAAGTGCTGTGAAAATCCAAAAAAGCCTGGAAGAAGGATCGCAACGCGCTCCATTTCTCGCTTCTCGTCCAAGCAGCCCTCAGAAAACACTGGAAAACATGGATCCCAACGCAATCACAGGACCTTCCGGATTTCTGCAGATATCGGATCGAACCATCAGCCATACGTCTGATCATATTGAAAATGCAACAGCTATTACAAATTACACCCCTAATGTGTCCCAGCCACTCCCGCATCTCCTCTGTGTATTTACCCTAATAATCTTATCACTCTGTGCATTCGTATTCCATCGCTTCAGATCATTACGTTCTGTCGTGACTTCGAATCGCTTGAAGTGAATCGAGTTTCAAGTGAGGGCGAATTTTTTCAATGGCGAACTTTCAATCCCGAATTTTCACCGAATGGAACATTCGGAATTCGGTATTGTAATTTGTTCGGCGTGGTTGTGATCAGGTTGTGACGTTAATACTCAATTCCAGGATATCATATGGCCAATGACCATCATGAGCTGGCCACTGTGAATTAAAGAGCCAAGGCTCTTGTCTGCGTTAAATTGCAATGGATCGATAATCCTGATCAGATTCATGGTGGTCATTTTATCGATGTGTTTCAATAAATCTGAAGTATCATCTGCGAGGTTCTCGCAAAATTCGCAAAATTTTAGTTTGCCAAGTGTGGTATTATAATTACTGTGATTCTCGACGATATCGTTCTAACTCTTGTAGTTTTCTCATTGTAATGCGATTGATTCTGCAAGTATGTTGCGGGGGATTTGAAATGTGTTCTTCGTCGTGTGTGACAGTGACAGCGAGGTCATACAGGTCGCGAAAATCGTACAGGTCGCGAAAATGAACCGAGTTTTGTAGGAGACGAACGGTTACCACAGTGTGAAAATGTGGATATACGACAGCGCGAAAGTGTGGCGATAGTCGATACCTGTAGGAATGTGGAAAATTAGTTTGGGCAATTATCACTCGCAAAATCAACAAAGACAGCTGTTTCCTCGTTGTTCGCAAGATTAAGAAAATCGGGAAGATCCGATACAGCAAGCTGCAAGGTACATTGACATGTGTATTCGCGCTGTGACTCAAAGCGAAACGCTGCAAGATGTCGTTGATCTGTGACGTCTTCAGTCCATTGTTGATTTCGCGACTTGAGTGTTTCCTTTTTTTCCAATCGCAGCATTGAGCGTTTCCTTTTATTTCCAATCGCAGCATTGAGCATTTCCTTTTTTTCCAATCGCAGCATTGAGCATTTCCTTTTTTTCCAATCGCTTTGTCCTTGGCAGCCATTTTGCATTTAGAGTCTTCATCCTTGCATCTTCAGCCGGTCATTGACATCCTGGCATCTGCAGCCGGTGTCGATCATCGGCGTTTCAAAATTTTTGTCACCATTTTTTCATTGGTAGCAGTTATTGTTCCGATGGCGTCGCCGTCTCGTGTACAGTAGGGTGACGAGTCGCTATAATTTGAGCAACGGTTTTGCATTTTGCGACGTAAATTATCAGATGCCACCCACAAAAGTCGCCGGATATTGCGAGATTTGGATGGAATCAACGAGAAAGGTAGGAAGGACGAGTTGTGTCTCGGTTTTTGCTTTTTGGTGTGGGAAATTGGTATTACCAACCGTTTTTCTTTTTTGAACTCGGCCGTTCGCCGAACGGTTCGGTAACGGTTGCATGTGCATGGTGAGGCTTGCAGCGTTTTCATTTTTTGCAATTGGCTTAGTAAATCTATATTATTTCAGAAAACATGAATCGGCTGCGTTACATTGTTTGTAGCAGCATCGCAATACAGCGGTCGCAATAGTATACACCAAAACTTTCTTTGTTTATCATATCGGTCGCAAGAAAGCATTTTTTTCTTTGAGTCAGCCTTTCGTGTATCGGCGATGCGGCTGTGGTAGCATTGCAATTTGAAAATATTATTCATGTAATAGTCTCCGGCGGCGTAAAACTTTTTCCTATTGTGTGTTTCATTTCTCTATATTCGGTTGCGTAACATCATTTCTTCGGTTCTGCATTGCCATTCAGTCATACACAGGAGTCAGATTTCGGAAGCGTAGCATATGATTTCTTCGGTTCTGCATTCATTTATACACAATTTCAGTTGTCACGACTGTATTGAATCACATGTCTCGACTACATTGAGTCGTGTGTCATGATTGCGAAACAGATGCGGAAATCATTGATGTAGCACGTCGGAGCATCGGAAAGCCGGAGCAATGAATTGGATTTCAAATTCAAATTGATCGATAATCATTCATCCTCAATTGAAAAAAAAGTAATTTTACACAAATCTGAAAAAACCAAAATCACAGGTCGCTAGAGAAAGAAGTCAATACGTCAAGATTAGTTGAGAAAAAAGCCACTTGAAAAAAACGTAGTCAACTTCAGTCATCAGTCAACTTTAGCCATCAGTCACAAACCTTCAGTCATCAGTCAACTTTTCATCACTAAGTCACAAAGTAACAACAGTTCTCTGACAACAGTTCGCATCGTTCATAAAGTAACAACCGTTCTCTGACAACAGTTCTCATCGTTCATAAAGTAACAACAGTTCTCTGACAACAGTTCTCACCGTTGAAATCATTAGTAACAATAACTGTGTAACAGTTCCCATCTTCTGATCGCGGCAAGTGTCAGCGTCAGTTCCAAGTTGAAGTTATCAGCATATCAGTGTGTGAAGTAATTGAATTCGAATCATCGAAGTCTTGTCTTTCCATCAGATCAGATCTTGAAGAACTTGTAACAACTTGTAATCAGATCTTGGAAAATCGTTCGACCCAATGGCACGAACAGTTGCAAAGCCAATCATTGGCAAGGCAATGGGAGGACCAAGAAAATGTCTTCTTCGTTCGTCATCGCTACTGATGATATCCTCATCGACTATCATCGCGACGAACAGCATAAAAGGCGTCAGTGCAGTGTCTCGGAAAACTTCGAGTACTGTCGGAAGTACTTCGAATAACGGCGCAGTTGCGCACTCATCAAATGGATACAATGGCGGTTACAATGATATGAATCAGCTTGACGAATTGCCCTTTGAAGGGCTGAGACAACAAGAGCAAAAAAACGAAAACCTGAAGAAACTGGAACCGAAAGACGTCGGCGACATTCTGCGCGAAGTACAAACATCATGGCACCAAGCGCTTCAACCAGCAGTAGTTCAACCAGCAGTAGTTCAACCAGCGGTGACAACAGGTCAACCAGCGACAACAGCAGGTCAACCAGCGACAACAGCAGGTCAGGTGACAACAGGTCATTATTCAGGCTCAGAAAGGAACAAAGCGGACGTGATCCTTATCCGTCACGGAGTGTCGGAGCAAAATGTGAAGAACTTGTGGCAAAACATTACGGGCGGTTTCTATGCGTATGATCCTCATCTGGCAGAACATGCAGCAGGAATGAAGGCTATCAGTGGACTGGGAGCTGGTACTTATTTGTTTTTGCTTTTTTTTTTTTGCCTTTGAACTAAGCGGATATTTCACATTTTGTTATTATATGTTTGTTTATTGGGAAACTTGACTGATTGATTTTGCATTCAGAGTGTGTGTATTGAGCCTATTCAAATTTCAACTCCAAAAGACACTTTCGAAACAACATCGTGATTCATCAAAAATTTATCAAAAATTTCAACTCACAGGTGCGAAACCGGGCGGAGTCCTGCGAGGAGTGCTTTTCCAGATGCTCTTTTATACACATGAGTCTCTCCAAAGTGCCGGAATTACAGTTTCAGCAGGAAAAACAATAGGGCAAACATCAACAGCAGAGCAACAGATGACAGCAAAGCGATACTTTTTCAGCAAGGTGAAGTTTCTCGTTTCGACATTGCGACGAACGATGGAGACGTTGGCACTCATTATGTTTGTGATGGTCTCCCAAATACAGGATATGATTGAGTTTCTTCAACAGAATCCTGCCCTTCAGAATCTCAGTCTTAGTCTGCCTTCTTCTGTCTCAAGTCCTTCTGGACGAATTTCGAAAGTAAACCTCCTGCATCTGCTAAAAGTGTTGAAATCCTATCTCTTACAAGCCCAATGGGAAATCCGCAGCAATCTCGAAGAATTGGGGCCTGCGCCCACGAATAAGAGCCCGTACTTCGTCAAAGGCATGAATCCGTTCACGAAAGAACCGCTTGAGTTACGATCCACTGGTCTCTCAGGCTCTGTTGATGAGTCTGTAAGACCGTTCTCTATAAGACAATCCAGGCCGAGTCTTGCTGGTGTTACTCCGGCTCAGACTTCTGGTATGGGCGTCACTGCGGATCAGACTCCACGCGTCCAATGTTTCCGAGAGTGCGTGTCTGCTGATTTTGATGCTATGGTTGATGATGATGATGATGATGATTCCACTGATTCAGATTCAGATGATGAGGAGGACGACTCTTCCGCAAGTGGGGCAGATTCAGTAAGGCCGTCTGCTTTTGAACGAGAATTTAAAGGGCAAGTTGTTGACTCTTCTACAAGGGATTCTAGAAGGCAGACGAACTCCGGTTCCAAGTGGACCCAATGGTGGCCGCCTGAGTGTGCAGACAACGAATATCCGCGAACAAACAACATGTCGATGTGGCCAAAAGAGTCAAAAGATGCTAAGAAAAAAGATTCGAAAGACGGCAACAAAAATGATGCTAAAAAAAAACGAGAAGAAGCACAGAAACAAGCTCTGCTCGAGAAGAAAAACGTCGAAAAGAGAAAACTAAACAAAATCGGACCAAAAGTCACAACAAAAGGAGAAAAAGTTCCGTTCTTCGAAACGCTTTTTGCGAATACCACTTGGTTTAAAACCATGAACGCATCACAGTCGGAAGTCAACGCATATAGAAAGGGCTGGACTTATGGAAATATGTATTTCCGCCGATTCTTTGAGGGGAAGAGAAAAACGTCATTTTTCCGCAATGACCTAGCCGAAAATTTCTGGAAGAAAGATATGAGGAAGATGATGATGGTCGACAGTAGATCTGCTGGCTCAAGTGTTGCTGCTGCTGTAAGTTCTTCTGCTGCTGCTTCAAGTTCTTCAGCCCCCAATGGATCTGTTGTTCCACTTCCACGAGGATCTGCAGCAGCAGTAGCTCCACCACCTGGCTTGATATTCACTTCGACCCACAGTTTGACCATTCAGCAATCAATGAGGCGTGGTTACGTTACGATGAGTGAGGTGAAACCAGTGTCGGGAGTCAGGCCAATTTTGAAGAACTCAAGCTCAAAGAACTCAAGGGATTCGGAAAATGAGAGAAAGTCACGATGGTCGAGTTTGAAAAAGGGAGCGGCAAGGAAACTGAAAAGAAAGAGAACGCCGACTTCTCCAAAGTCTGACTCTTCTCGGTGCAGCGATACCCGCAGACCATCTACTCCTCCGCGCGGTACTGGTACCAGTCAAGCTGTTCAAAACAAAGCTGTTGAAAAAGCAAGGAAGGAAAGAAAAGAGAACAAAGACAAAAGGAAAAAAGTTCGAAAGTTTTCGCAAGATGCTCAGACGGGCGGTTATGTGACACAGGAGCCAATTTTCAACAACGATTGTAGTCTCGTAAACAACGGAAACCTACTCTTAGCAACAAACAACAAATTTCAGTATTTAGAAAAGAAGGCTGCAAAAGATATGAAAAAAAAGTGCCAAAGCTACCTGGATGACCATGGAAAATTGCGGAACTTCGGTGTGATGGCTTTGCGACAGTTATCGTTTGATTCCAATGGCGCCATAACTGAATTTCCGGAAGTAAAATCAATGGACGTTTTGTCCTTTGGAGTGCAAAAGGGGAAAGAGGAACTGTATACTCGATAACAGAACTCCGACAACAGAACTGAGAGGTACAGAAGGGGAAAGAGGAATTGTATACCCGATAACAGAGAACTCCGATTACAGAACTGAGAAGTACAGAAGGGGAAAGAGAAAGTGTATACCCGGTAGACTTGGAGCTGAGTCGAGAAACGCAACTGCAGAACTGTATGCTCGATAGTGGAGCTAGGGGAGTGCAACTGCAGTAACTCTCGAGTACCCTCTAACAGAACTGAGAAGCGCAACTGCAGTAACTCACAGAATGGAGAAAAACAAACGCAGTAACTCTCGAGATAACAGAGGTGAGACAAGCGACTGCAGTAACTCTCGATGACAGAACTGAGGCAAGCGACTGCAGTGATTCTCGAGATAACAAAACTGAGAAAAGCAATTGCAGTAGCTCTCGAGTACCCGATAACAGAAGTGAGAAAAGCGAGTGCAGTAACTCACAGAATGGAGAAAAGCGAATGCAGTAGCTCTCGACAACAGAACTGAGAGAAGCAAGCGCAGTAACTTTCGAGTACCCGATAACAGAACTAAGAAAAGCATTTGCAGTAGATAACAGAAATGAGAAAAGCAACTACAGCATGATGTGAGAAGAGCAACTGTACAGAAGTGCAAGTGCAACTGTACAGAAGGGCAAGTGAAAGCGAGGTGAAACCGAGAAGAGCATACACGTGAAACTCTCGATAACAGAATCGGAGAAGAGGAAACTGTATGCTCGATAACCGCTATCGAGAATCATAGCGGAATGTGGAAGACGAGCTGGATACTCGATAGCAGAAGTTGGAAGAGCTTCAGAGCAGTTCTACTCTCGATAAGAGAATCGGAGGAACTGTTATTGTAGTGCAGATGGCAGTGCAGATGGCAGAGAAACCGCGCAAAAGAGAAACTGTGGCCCGGAGCCATAGAAACCGCGCACAAGAGAGTAACTGCGCCTCGGAGAAACCGCGCAAAAGAGAGACTGTGCCTCGGAGTCAGCCTTTTCCAGCCTTTTGTCAAATGAATAGAGACTGGCGTGTCTGTCTGCTAGAATGATGCGACGACACTCGAGGAAAATGATTACGTTAGTGCGACACTCAAGGAAAATCATAAAGGAAAATGATTATGTTAGTAACATCCTTGTGAGATCTGACACTCGAGCAACAATGTGTCGGATCTGTTGCTAGGTCTTTTTTTCGATTATGAGCGGACCATTATAGTATGAGCCTCTATTGAGCGATTGAAATTTTCTCGATTTGTGTTGCAGACCAATTGAGTCTCTAAAAAGTCTCTAAAACTTCCGGTGGTATAAGGTGGTACTGAATTTGATTTGAATTTGATTGACTGATTGAATTTGATGGAGTCCGCAAGTTCCAGTAACTTGCGGTTAAAAGAATCTTTTGCCCTTTTTGAAGAGGATTATCATCCAGAGAGGGACTGACTAAGAAAGAAAGATCGGACTAAGAGGGACTGACTGAGAAAGAACGATATTTCTGTTACCAAGTTCACTAGACTAAGACTGTTACACTGTGTGCGGACCGTTGACCCATTTTCGTCGTTAATTTGGGATCAGCAGGTTATACAGTTCAGAGGGGGTGGAGAAGAATTTAAAGTCTGAAGTTTCTGACTGACTGTCAACTGATGATCGGGGCTAAAGTGGTGGGCACAGCCTCACACGAATCGATCGTGAAGTCTATATGATTTCAGTGTCACTAATAGTGAGCAATTGTTGATGTCTCGCAGCATGTCTCGCAGCCTCACAGCACCATTGATTGATTGTTGTTATTTGTTGTCGATGAAGGAACCGTAACGGAATCTGACGGAACCGTAACGGAATAGTATACAAAAACTATTCAAATTCCAAATTTGATTTGATTCAAGTGAAAGTGGTTGTTGTTCGCCGAACAGTTCGGAATTTCGGAATTGCGAGAGCCATAACTTTTAGGCAGACCTGTTTCCGAGAGTCATTGTATCGGTTTCTTCGCAAAATTTAATTAGCGAGACTGGATTGGCCTCGTGTATAATGCATTTCCTCGTGCATTAATTTTCATTGTAATTTGTGGGTTGCGTCGGTATAATAATGATCGCAAATTAATTCATTTTCGTGTGAAGATGAGTCGGCTTCGCAAGTATTTCTCACAATTTCTCTCCTGAAGTAACTCATTTGAGTGATCAGACGTTTCAAATTCTAATTTCCTCGGCTTGCATTTGAGCAATTCCATTCAATTTCAATGCTCATGGCATCGTTGACATTCCGGTTTGTCATTGCAATTTTCTCAGAAAACCATGGTCCATTGATCTTCTCCTTTATTCATTGAGAATCTCAGATTTCGCCATTCAGTAACAGCATTCTTCTTTCTATCCCAGTGCGATTCCGTTTATTCATTTGCATAGTTTCCAAAATTTTCATCGAAGTAACTCGCATTTCTTGATCGAAGTAATGTCCATTTCTTGATCGAAGTAACCTCTATTTTGCATTGAAGTACAACGTTCATTTTGTCATCCAGTTGCAGCCCATTTTGTCATCCAGTTGTAGTCCATTTTGTCATCCAGTTGCAGCCCATTTTGTCATCCAGTTGTAGTCCATTTTGTCATCCAGTTACAGTCCATTTTGTCATCCAAGTAACGCCGAATATTTTTCTTCATTGAAGTAACTAACAATCTTGAGTCATATGTGAGTCTGTTTGGCCCCGAAGTCAGCGCAGAAGTTTCGTTGTTTGGTGGATTTTCAAATAATTTTGTGTCAATATTGTGTCAATGCTACATGTTTGGAATTCGGAAGCCAATCTCTGTCTCCAGAGATTGCGAATGAAACAACAGGGCGAGTCTGGAGACGCTAGAGCAGGACGCAAGTGTCCAGTCGTGACCCAAGACTCTGACTCACGACGCAAATCGACAATATCACAAAAGAAAGTCCTCATGACATCAATGTCAAAAATGAGAAGACAAGTTATACAGCTCATCTTGATAATCCCGTCGGCACTACCGATCTTGTTCATGCCGACCACAGTTTTAGGAAAACGTGAGGGTACGTTCCCTGTGAATAATCAGAAGGAATCAGCAGGAGGTTTGAAAAGTACTCCACTAGGACACAAGGTAAGCGGTTTGGCAGCTATAAGCCCGGGATTTGAAGCGTTGAGAACTCAAGAGCAAATGAAGCGTCGATTGAAACGACTGGGAGAAGACGACATCCTCTGGATCTTGCGGGATGCAGCGGAGTCGTTTTTGAAATTGGATTTACATTCTCTTCAGACTTCACAGAAGGTTTTACAGAAGAATCTAAATACTCAGGCCAGTAAAGATAAAGACTCTTCTAATAATAATCCCAATAAAAAGACCCTCAGCAGTTACAAAGATGCTCTGATGTCTTCCGTTCAGAAGACCACCTACAAAGATATATTGATGGCAGGTGCTAATAAAGGTTCCAATACTGGAGGACAAGGAACAAGTGCTGCGGGAACAATAGCTATAGGACATACAGGATATGCAAAAACAGCAATTTCAGCGGATGTCATCGTTATCAGACATGGTATGTCAGAACTGAATGCGGCCAAGAATATCACTGAAGCACACAAACATTTCAAATATGATCCTCATCTTGCAGAGCATGCCGCGGGCATGCGAGCGATAAGTGGGATGGCCGCTCCGCCGACACGTATACTTTTTCTTCTCCTTTCTCAAGTGGGTTGCTTTGTTTTTTTGGGTCTTGGTTGTTGTGTCTTGGTTGTTGTTTGGAAAGTGTGTGTTGGATATTGATTGTGATATTTTCAATTGATCAAAATGAAAAAAAAAATCCTCACAGCTGGACACGGCCACGGAGGAGGTAAACATAAAGGTGCAGACGGTGCAGGACAAATGATCCCCGGGGCCGTGCTGAAGGGAACATTTTTCTCAATGCTTTATTATTTGAGCGAAGGTTTGCGACTCCAGAATCAGACTCCAAGTAATGCAAACACAGCAGCAGCAGCAGCAGAGCCAGAGGATGCAGCAACAAGACGTTACTTCTTGAGTAAGGTGAAGTTTCTGGTGTCGCCATTGCGCCGTACGATGGAGACACTGGCGCTGATTATGTTTGTGCTTGTCGCACAAATCCAAGATATTTTTGACTTTGTGATGAAGTATGCACCTGTACAAAGTTCTTCACAAAATAATCAAAACAAAGATCCCGTCACAATAGAAACGCAGAATCTGACGACCAAAATCGAGAAGTATTTGTCCGATGGCAATGGCCAAAAACACTCTTTACTAGCAACTCTCCACCTTCTCATGGGCTATCTGATCAATGCGGATTGGAAAATACACGCAAATATCGAAGAGCACGGGAAGACGCCTACAAACCGTAGCATCTACTACGAAAAGGGAGTCAATCCATTCACGTATGACTCAATATTTTTAGCTCAACCGTTTGAAGTGTGTCTTCCGAATTTGAATTACTTACCAGAGGCGACGGAAACTCGGGAAACTGCGGTTTCAGGAGCAGGAAAAACTGGAGCAGATTCAGGAAAAACTGGAACAGAAGCTTCAGGAAAGTCAGGCAAGAGTTCAAAGAATCGCAGAGGATCAACTTCTGGTCAAGAAAAAGACCCAAAAAAATACGTGACAGTCTCCAAAACGAAGACATCAATAACAAACGCGCTTCAAAAATGGATTCCAGGCTGGGGAAATTGGTACGATGAAGAACAGAAAAAGCACGCCTTCAGCGGAGCGGATTTATGGCCGAGGGAAACGTATCACCTCAACAATCTTGATATGACCGCAGCTGCAGCTCAAATGGCAATCGCCAATCAAGCGCTCATGAGGAAAGATAGAGACGGAAATTATTTGCATTCGTATTATAGTTTGAAACGGGACGGCACATACTTATTGGATTACCCGTTTTTCGAGACCGTGTTTCAGAATACGATGTGGCTGAAGACGATGAGTACGACACAAGAAAACGTGGATGAATATCGAAAAACGTGGTCGAAAAAGGATAGTGATAAAATGACAGAAGAATTCTGGCGAAAGGATATGAAAGAGATATTTAGAGAACTTGAAGTTGCTCGAGATGGTCCAGGTGAATCGGATAAAAAACCGACATCATCATTAGTAGCCCGAACCGGTGAATCATCAGGGACATTATCGCAGTCACCTCCTATTATAACAGATGGTTTGATTTTTGTTTCGACACATAGTTTGGCAATCAAAAGCGCCATGGAGAAGCGATATGTGCGAATGCAAGAGGGATCGGTGCTTTTCAAGCCTAAGGGGGTTGGGTACGTTTCAAGAGCAGAAAACGCGATAGAAAGTTCATTCAAAATGGCGACACAGTTAAGGAAAAATAGTTGTCAGAATAGAAGGAGCCCAACGGGGAAAAAAGGATATAAAATCAAAAAGAAACATCATGTCAAGGTTAAAAGGGATTCTCCTAATCAGAAAAAGGGGGCATCTGAGAAAGGAGGAGCGACAAACAAGGGAGGAGAAAATCACAAAGAGAAAGAGAATTATAAGGCTGGTCAAAAGGCTGGCAAGAAAGACAAAGACAGAGATTCTTCAAGTTCAAAGAGATCCAGTTCTAGCTCACAAAACGAGAAGAAAGCAGAATTTACAAAACCTAACAAAGAGAAGAAGGAAGAATTAAAGACAAAAATTGCAGCACGAACCGACTTACAGAGGCCGATATGGAAGATTGAAGATGAGAATGCTAAAGAATGTAAACTCTTGAACCATAATGCCAACCTTTTACTTGCTGCCAAAAAAAAAGGAGAAACAGATCCTAGCGAGATCTGTCAACCGTGGCTCGACCATGGGAAACAAAGAAATTTCGCCGTTGTTATATTTAGGGGGATGACATATTCTGCTGGGGACGAAGATGATTTTGATTCTTGTCGGGAAGAGGGGGATGAAGAAGAAGAGGACGAAGATGATTCTGATGATGTGTGGACTGAGACAGCGTCGTCATCATCGTCTTCAGAAGGAGGAGGTCCAGACGATGACAGTGACGAGATAATTGATGCGATCGAATTGTTTTATCCGCAGGCGAAAACCATGGAAGTATTGTCATTGGGCGTGCAGAAAAAACAAGAAGAGCTCTATAAAAAACTGGACGATTATAATATAGACAATCCAAAAAATTCGAAGGATAAAGACAAAAAAGGAGATTCTGGAAAAAACAATAGTGGCGACAAGAACAGAAAAGACAAAGAAACGAAAACAAAAAATAAAGGAGGTTCAGGAAAAGCAAATCAAGAACACGAGATGACACAATTGACAAGAGACAGGGATGTATCAAGAACGGAACCTCCTACCCAACTTGACAAATTAACTCCCGCTCAAGATCGTAAGCAAAGAAGGAAATCACACGCCTGTGGAGAAAAAGAATCTCACTATGAAAGAATGTACTCTTCCGATGAATGCCATGACAGTGATGACAACCATTCCGTTACTCAAATAGACGGTTCCAACAAGTCAAGACTACGCCGCAGCCAGCTTATATCGACTCGAGGTAAGGGTGCGGGAAGAAATAATGGTACTTCTAATCGAATAGTGCTACGAGCAGAACAGTACTTCCTTATTATCCTGCTTGTTGTGAGTCTGTGCTTGTTGTGACCAGTTTTGCGATCATTGATTTCTTCTAGATTGCTTTCTTTTAGCTTTTGCGTGCCCCATTTTGAAAGAACATTGCAGTACGATTTGTCAAGTAGTAGTACGATTTGTCAGTAACAAACGAAAGCTTTGATTAGTTTTGTCTGTTTGAAAACTAAAGTTACATGTATTCCTTGCCTTTAACACGGGTGTGTCAAGATCCTAGATCGTTCTTTATTCATATACATTTAACATTGAGGAAGCTCACGTCAACCATACACATTCAGATAGATATCATTACACCATTCAGATCTCAGGAATTAATTTGTGATCTTGTGATCACAGCGACAAGAAACGCCCGCCCCTGATTCTGGGAATTTCAATCTCCCGATTTCGATTGAATCGCCATGATTCTGCTTCATGATTAATATATGGAAATCATCGATCATTGTTGAGCTCATCACATGATCTTCGATTTCTTTGAAATTTAATTGTGGATTCCCAGGCTTTAATTCTTGAAATAATTTGTTCAGTGGAATTGTTCTTTCGAATTTTTCTGCATTTTTGGTTCAAGTTTTGGGATAGGTATTACCTAAGGCAACTTGGCTACGTAACTGTATTGATTCGTGATTCTGAATTCACAATAGCAGAACGAATTTCATGGATATCCATTGATGCGGAAGTAGATTTTAAGTAAAATTACGTAACGTCACCGTGTCGATATAACAACTCTGACGATTTCAGTGAATTTAATGATGCATTTAAGGACAAGATCAAAGTATCAAAGATGCATTTAAGGACAAGATCAAAAGTATCAAAGCCTCGATGGTAAAGAGATTCCATTGAACATGCGGGCAGAATTTGCAATGAGAGACATTCATTTCAGTTGTTCAATCTAGTGTCTGAGACAGTGTCTCCTTTATTGACCAGTATACGTGTCCGGCCTGGAGTAAGGAACTCAATTTGTTAGAGCTCAGTCTGAGTTCATCATTCTGAAAGCTTATTGCGTTTGTTGATCAGATGTGAGTGACAATGACATATGATGCATTATTGTTGAATTTGTTACGTTTTGTGTCAGGAAGTATCTTCGTGTTCTCCTTAATCACAGTTCCACGGGTGTAGTTTGACAATGTGAGTCCAGCGGTGTAGTCTGTCAATGTGAGTCCACGGGTGTGGTCGGATAATGTGAGAGTGCAATGATTCCGTATCAGCACGGAAGGTCAGAGGTAAGTGATTCACCAGAGCTGGACCAGATCAAATGATAATGGTTTCAAAGATTCGAGAGCAGCCTGAGCAGGGAGTCCAATGGCAATTTGAATCATTATGAATCATTTCAAAAGTTCGAGAGCTGACAAAAAAGACAAGATGAGTTCGAAGAGCGAGGATTTCGGCCTTCACAAGATCACAAGATGAACAGTTCACAAGATGAACAAATCACAAGATCAAGAGAGATTTTGGATTTAAGTTTGACTTTGCGGAGAACAGAGAGCAACTTGTGCAAGTATTTGGCGCAACGAAAGTACGAAAGTGAATATCTGCAGAGGGTAAAGACAAACTTGTAATTGAACACACCAGAGATTTGAGAAATTCATCCATTCTCCATTCAAAACCACCAACTTTTAACTGAATCAAAACACTTAGTCAAATTTCAAAACGGAGCTTGTTGTTTCACAATTCCCACCTTAAGGTTCTCTTAGGCTGTTTGGTTCCATTCCCAAAACAGAGTCCGTCACAAATTACACCGAGAGATACGATTCCGTGAGATACCATTCCGACGGTAACTGCTTTGAAGAGACAAAGAAAGTTGCCGATCGAAACAAAAAAACAATGGCCGCGATGAAGCTAAACAACGACGAGGTCGAGATGGAGAACATGAAATGCCGCTTCGCTGAGAAGTTCCAAGCGAACGGGAGCGCGCTGGCATGTGGCATCGCCCCTGGAAGAATCGAAATCCTCGGAAATCATACAGATTACAATGATGGGTTTGTGCTTTCCGCCGCGGTCCAGCTGAGATGCTTCGTTTTCTCAAATGTCTCTTTTGTTCCTGTAGATCAAGTTTCGGCAACTCCCAGTTTATCTCCGATAGTTGTCAGAGTATACTCGAAAAGTTTTCCCAACCAAGGCATGCTGAAGGTGCAGCTGTCAGACATCTTAGATGTCACACAGAACTTCGATGACACGGTGGTCATGCGGGAAGGACAATCCGAGCCAGGAAGCGGAAGGGATGCTGGCTATTTGAAATATGTGTTTGGTGTGATTCGCATGCTCAACCAATACTGGATATCAAGGAACGAAATGACAGTTGAAGCGCGGTTACATGCATGTGCCGGTGGAAACGCGGTCAGCGGACAACAGCTTTCACTCAACATGTACATCGAAAGCGAAGTGCCTGTGGGAGCGGCAGTCAGCTCAAGTGCGGCGGTGGAAGTGGCAACAGCGAAATCGTTTCTGACGTTGGTGCAAGCAGCTCCGATTGAGAAATTGGATTTGGTTTTGCTGTGCAAGAAGGCAGAAAACGAATACGTGGGAATGGGCTGTGGAATGCTGGACCAATTCTCATCAGCTATGGGAAAAAACAATGCTGTCATCTTTTTGGATTGCAGGTATACATATTTCTTTGATTTGTTTCCAGTCATCTTTTTGGATTGCAGGTATAGCTTTTTGGATTTGGATTGCAGTCATCTTTTTGGATTGCAGGTATAGCTTTTTGGATTTGGATTGCAGTCATCTTTTTGGATTGCAGGTATAACTTTTTCTTCACAGATTTTTGAAAAAAATTTTGTTTTCTTTGGTTACAGGCTGAAATGGCGCATCATAGTATTGAGATTCATTGACTACTACGTCATTCCGTTAAAAGTTCATAGACTCCTCAAACAGCATGAATGCAGTCCTCAAAAATTCCAAAATTTCCATGATTCAAAAACTGAATTTCTTCAGGCACCCGATCGCAGCTCTCGAAAACATAGAATTTCCGGGTATGTCATTCGTCCTCGCAAACACCGGCGCCAAACACGCTCTTGTGGATGGGCAGTACGACAAGCTGAAATCCTGGTGCTACCGGGCAAGGGATATCATCAAGGACAGCAACTGTGTGGACGATGTCAAAAATGGTCAGGTCATCTCGCAACTCGACAACAGATCCTACCCCTTCCATTTGAGGGACGTCGCAGTTGAAGACTGGCACATATCACTCGGAGATATGGTGAGGAATCTATCCGATCAAGACACTTTCAACAGAGGCAAGCATATCGTCACGGAAAACGACCGAGTTCTCCGAGCAAAAAGAGTCCTCACCGAAGCCATGTGTGGAATCGAAGAATCAAGCACGGAATCTCAAACAAGAGACGGATCAATCTCAGTGGCGGCGATCGACTCTGCGCTTTCCCAATTTGGCCAGCTGATGTCGGAATCACACGCGAGCTCACGAGATGACTTCCAAAACAGTTGTGTAGAACTCGATGACATGCAAGCATTTGCGCAACAAGACAGAGAAAACTGCTATGGATCGCGGTTGATGGGCGGTGGATTCGGCGGATGCACCATCAATCTGGTGAGGAAAGGCAAGGAAGAGGAATTTATTTCGACTCTCCAACAAAAATGGGAAATGAAATATGGAAAGACGCCGAGTGTGTTGCAAGTCTGGCCAGGTGAAGGAGCTGAAGGAAGGTTCGTCTAACTCTTTCTTCCATCAACTTGGTGATCAGCTGCTGGAAGTTTTCCAGTATATGTGAAGAAACTCGGAAAGTAAGTTTTTCCGGTTCATTGCTGTGGATCACAATTGTGAGACAAGAACTATTGACGAAAATTCATTATTGACGAGAATTTTGAATCAACCTTGAAACTTGAGCTCATAGAGAGAAAGAAACAACCTTGAAAATTGAAATTCTGGCTCCAAATAGAAATTAAATCTTCAAAAACTGACAAAATGACCTGTAGTAACTCGACCAGCTTTTGCTAACACCTGTAGTAACTCGACCTATACACTTGTATTGAAAAACTCCTAGATATTCAATGTTCAGTTCAACTGAAGTCCTTGCAGTGAAGTCCTAGATGATATACTTAACGACTCTTGATCCGAAATTTTCAACGAGGTTCTTCTAGACTGGTAATTCTTCTGGACTGGTAGTCAGCTATCGTAGGTAGTTACTATCGCCACTGGTCAAGATACCTCAGTCCTAATACGCACATATCCGTCAATATGTCAAGTTACATATTGATCCTTGTGCAGGTCGGCTTGTCGAATTGACTTGCGATTTTTCAGCTTTTGAGTTTCTGAACGGCTTTCATTGAGATTGAAAGCTTCAAAGTGATGGTCATAAAAATTCAACGATTATATTCAAAAAGGCAAGTTTGCAGCTGTAAGACTTAGAAACTCTCGTTCTGAGGTTTCTCGCTATTGAGTGGCTATGTATTCGTTGATCGCAATGCAGTATGGACAGCGGTGTACAGAACTTCTCTCAGCGACATCTACAGCGTGGTCAGTTTCCAATGGGGGTGTCATTCTCTTCTTAAATCTTCTCAGAGTCATTCGTATAACTCTCGTACTAATACGGAGAGTCACAGACCCTCCTTGACCTTGAGCTCTTGACCTGGAGTCCTTGACTGACAGGCTCAACAATCGTGATCATTAACTATCGTAGTGTACGGCATTTTGTGATCACAGCTTAGAAAAAATCACTGAAGAAATTTTGACTCGCACTAGTTCTTGAAGGATCTTTTCTAGACGACCTTCATGATATTATTCAAGGTATTAGTCACCCTGAAAATTGAAATTTCGATAGCTAAGTTTTAGTTAAACTTTACTAGATCTTCATACTTCTAGGCTTCGGTAGACTGTGGTTAATTTTATATCTTGGAGACAGATTTGAAGTGACCAGAGGAGGGTTTCGCTGTCAAGTCGGCTTTTTTTATCGATTTTTTTCATCGATTTTTTTTCAAGGAGTCACACACTCTTAGGGAGAGGAGGTCCTATTATAATCCTATGATAGGAGGAGTCAGTGACTTGTCAGTGATAATTCAAATCGTCACGATTCCAATTTGAGGCCCGTTGGCGCCGCTATTCCTCGTAGGGTTTCCAGTTCAACTTTCGGTCGATTCTCTAGACCAAGAAGATAAATTTGTCGATTTTCTCATTTATCGGTGGCGGCAGTGGTGATTGTCGGTCCATTGATTATGTAAGACAGTGTCTTCACCCGGCGGTCCCGGCCTCATTGTTTCCCCGGGCTAAGAACCATTATGATTCAGTCTGGTTGTGACCAGCAAGTTTGATCATTCAGATTCTCTCTGTTGCAAGTTAGCAACGTTTTGGGGAACGTGTATCATATTGTGGAGTCAGACGATTCGAATATTGGACAATTGTCAATCATTGTCAATTTTCAAACGTGTATAAAATTTAAACTGCAGTGCTGATTCCTAGCTTTGATTTCCTGGAAATCATTTCCATAATCTCTGATTCCTATCTGTGATTCCTCTTCATTCATAACGAACGTGTAGTTACTACCGAGTCTTTCCACAAGACAAAAAAACATTGAATTCTTCACAATGCCATGTAAGTTTACAGAAACACACACTCTTTGCCCTGGCAGTATTTGCTTCAGCAGTATTTGCTTCAGCAGTACTTGTTTTAGCATTATTGTCTACGATTCTACTTTCACAAACTACAATGCCTTTTACCATATTGAAAACTTTTACCATATTCAGCTTTGACATTCCTTCTATACCTTCTACATTGAAAACTTGTGCTAAGTGTCTCAACTTACAATGCCTTTTACCATTTGAATCTACTTGAAATTCACAATGCCTTTTACCATATTGAAAACTGTCAGTGACAAAATTTGAACGAGGGACATTCGAGTCTCCTCGATTCTCTGTATCAGTCGTGTTCAGGATTTGAATTTTTTTTCCCAGTTTTTGTCCCAGCGATGTGATGGGGTTATTATAGAGCATTCAGATATCATTTTCGGGGCGATTTTAACGATTTTCATGGTCCTTCCATGCCCAAAACTTTGTGGAGCCGCAAGTTTATGAAGGAACTCTATCGATTAGGTTTGAGAAAAAACAATTGTGGGAAGCTGGGGAGCGTTTTGAATTGATCATTTAGTTTTTTAGTTTCTAAGATTGCATTGTACGGCAGCAAAAGCGTTTGATAATTCATGCGATAGGAATTGGTAACTAAACTCTTGTGTTATTTTTTCACACGATATCATTCGAAATTGAAGCTCTCCGGGTGCAAATGTCATCATTGTCACGATACAATTTTGAGCATTGTCATTTCCAATAACCATTTCCAAGAAATTCCAAATCTGTCTTCGAAAAATTTTCCATGTCCTCATTTGATTTTTGAATGAAACCTCCAGTGGCCAAGTTCTGATGTGAAAACTATGTTTCGTTGTATCACATTTTCATTCATGGGCCGCGGTGTCTTTTGAAAGAAGCTTCAGCTGCAAGGTAGAAGCTGCTGCAAGTTGGAAGCTGCAACTTTCTTCAGAAAGTTGCGAAAAGGAGAAGCGTGTCACAGGAGGCGAGAACACGACCTGTAAATCCTAAGACAGGAGGCGATTACTCAAGACGAAAAGAGTCGGACAGTGCTGCTGCAGAGAAAAAGCAAAGTCTTCTTCGCCAATCAACAGAGAAAATGTTGTTCCTCTGTCTCTTCCACGTGTTTCTGCGGGTTTTTTTCCCTCTAGGGTTGGGGATATTCCTCTCCTTCTTCAGCGCCCGAGCAAGTGCTGTGCTCCGATACGTTGCAGGCTCCATACTATGCGTGTTTGCGCTCTCCCTCCTTTCTGGAGGCCGATTACTCAATCCGTATCTGTATGTCATAGCAATTATCATAGGTGGTATCGCCGGTATCATAGTCTTCGCAGATCCGTTTCGGGAAGATTTCAAAACAGATTTGCGGAAAGATCCGGGCGTGCTAGAGAAACTGGAAATAACAACACGACCCGGAGATCAGGACGGCGAGAGCTTCGAACTCCAAAGTCCGACCGGCGAATTCGGGCCAGGACAAGGTGGTAACACTGCCAATCTTTACTCCCCACGACCGTCTGGTGGAACACGGCCAAGTGGGGTATCCAGCAGAACTAGCGGCCGAAGTTCAGGAGGATTAGGCAGTTCTGGTCACGTCGCGGATCGAGAAAACCCTTCCATAATGAATTTTCTCGCCAACAGAAACCACATCTTCGCGAAATATGAATCCAAACTCGCATCTGAACTCCTGATCCCCGGAATATTGGGCATCATCGTGATAGAGTGCGCATGCCAATTTCTATCACTCGTCCAGCACAAAGGATTCGATCATGGGGCCAGTCATCGACACCCGATGTGGAACGCGGTTGGATTTCTGGCGGCGGTGTTTCTCGTGAGGCCGTTTTACGAGACCAAATATTTCCTTACCGCCATAGGCAGTTTTATCGGTTGTTTCATGCTGATGGCAGCTGCTGTGGAGGCTGGAGAGCTCTACGTGGAACCAGGACAACGGAACTCAGTGGATTTGTTGCAGAATTTCATGTTTATCAGGACACCAAACGTCTCAGCGTATGAGATAATGATGGCCGACACCGGCAAGGAGGCGAGTGGATCGATAGGAGCAGGTTCTGTCGGTCCAGACGGATCACCAATGGGTCCAGCAGGTGGAAGTGTAACTGGGAACGCACCTCTTCTGGCCGCAGAAGCCGACGGTCTGGGAACGAAAATATCAGATGAAGCTGCCGATGCGCACATACCGGACGCAGTCAAACACCACATTCCGACTTTTATCCTAATCTCAATAGTAGGTCCCGCAAAATTCCTGATGTGGTTCGATATGGACGCGCCGTTTTTGTACGTTGGTATTATCTGGAAAGTTTTTTCGCTATTAGTTTTCCAGTCTCTCTACGCACAATCCGTGATCATCAAGGAAAGGGAAGAAGAGGGCAAAATGGATGTCTCGAATCTATTAGGAAATGCACAAGCAGGCTTGAATAATAAGGTAGGCCCAGGAGAGATGGGAGATGTAACCGGAGGCGGGGGACCAAGCAGAGGTCGCACCATGCATCTGGATCCGCGGGCAATAATGCAACAGCAGTTTGGGGGGAATAGCAGGAGTCCTAGTGCGTCGAGTAGAGGAAGTAATCGTGAAGGGGAAGGGTACGATGACGGCAATAGAGGGGAAGAATACGATGAGAACCAATTCCTGTTACAGGACCCCACGGAGAGTGAAGGGACAAGGGTCAGACGAGATCCGCATGAATGGTTGAACTGAATTGCGTTTCCGGTTGATTGGAGTGGTCGATACACCAAGCAATGGAGCATGGTCACTGGACAAGATGCATGGACAAGGAAGCATGGGAACATGAGCAGCTTGAGCTAGTTGTGCTCAGCGGACACGGCGAAGAAGCGCGGAGCAACGAAGAAGCGTGCATCGGCGAAGAAGCGCGGAGCAAGGCTAAAAAGGATGGAACAAGGCCAATTAGCATGGAAGGTGGAAAACATGGAGGATCTCATGGCGTTTTTGCGAATTCAGTGCACAATGATTCTAGTGAGAATACAGAACACAGAATTCATTTGTAAGTTTACAACTTTTTTCTTGCAGCTTGGAAAAAAGATTTTTCTGGCAGAAAGGGTGTTCAGAAACAATCGTGGATTCTTGGATAGTGATGGTTTTTGTCACTTTGATTTGGATTCTGCGAGTTGTTGTATTGGATTGTGAGAAAAGACTAGACTGGAGTGTGAACTTGAGAGCAATGACTGACTGATTGTGATGAATCTATGGTGCGAAAGATAAGTTGTCGGATGCAATTTTTGGGATATCATTTGTGATTGGTTTTTGTAATTGATTTTGGTCTCAGGTATATTGGTTTGCAAGTGAGATTATTGCAAGTGAGAATTGAGCGTGCGGACATGATAGATGGATGCTGACTGACATGCAAACTATTTGTCATGCATCGATTGTATGCGGTTTTTGGTTGGTTGGGTGATTATTCTGATCTTGAAGATGGTGTATACAAAAGAATGCGGAAGCGGTCTGCTTTTTTGAAGTAATGTTTTGTTGCGAGTGATCATAAGAATCAGATATATTTCTTTTTGCGACTGAATTCCGGTGCGTGGAGCTTCTGAATTAATTGGACATACATAATTTTGACTCATATAGATTTTTCGGAGCGAGGATTTGCGATTGAATGAGATATATTTTGCGATTGATTGAGGTATTTGCGATTGGAAGAGGCTCTATCTGTTACAGAGTCTGAATTGATTTTTGCAAACCAGAAATTCCACAAGAATCAAACTTTTTGCGAAGAAATTCTAAGTCACTACCGATGTTGCAAACGGCTATGCGTGGAAATCAGATTCAAAAACATTCAGAAACTAGAATCACCTTCACAAGAAATAATAATCCAAATTTCGAATCAAATCACAATAATTGCATCCAAACTTCACCAACACCTTCAGGACGTTTTTGGGAAAGAAGAATTTGATGGTTGATATTGGAAGAGACGGACAGAAAAATCGCCACCAGTCTGATCTCATTATACGAGAAACACTATTGTCAATTGAAAAATTGACATATTGAGACTTGCCACACAAAACCATCTAGATCACGTCCACAATTTAAACCTATAATTACTACACACAGGTCTACACTGTCACTAAAGAACAAGAAAACCTATATTTACGACGAGGTTTTGTTATACGGTTATACGATACACAACGCACTGTACGAGAAGTTAGACTAGAATTTCACAAAGAAACACTTCGAATCTTTGACTAGAATTTCACTTCTCTTTTTTAGACGTCACGACTTTACTCACTACTATTCTATTCACTACTAAACAGGAGTTCTGAATACAGTTTTTTTTTTTTTTTTCACTACTATACAGAACTTGAATAGAGATCTTCCTCACTACAATTTCAGAAGATAATTTCAGAAGATTTAAACTTGACTACAAAAAAAGTTCTCTCTTTAAGGTACTGAAAAAAAAATCACTATATTTCACTGCGGATTCGGATTCATTTTTTGTCAAATCGTGACGTTGAATTGCAATTCCACAAGATAGTCGATCTGCCTTTCTACAAAAGCCTTTCTACAGAAGATTTCTCAAATACGAACTTCGAAAATCCAGGTTGAAATTTCGAAACACGTATACAGAGCTTCTACAACAATTCAGAAGTTTTAGTTTGAAAACACAGTGTACAAAGTACTCGGAAAAGAGTGAATGATCCGAGCAAAATCCGAAGTCAGTTCGATGATCACCTAAAAGTATATACCCTCACTAAGAAGCACCAATTAGTTCTTCTCTAAGTCACGACTTAGTCCTAAGTTAAAGTCTTAGTCTCGTGAAGTTCTACAAAAAAGGTGTGTCACAGTGTGACTCAAGTATTTGATCAACAAAAAAAGGTGTGAGATAAAGGTGATCACTCATTGTTAACAACAAAAAAGTTTGATTTTTCAATTATTCACAAGAACACGTTGATACAAGACCTCAGCACTTACAAAAATTATTCACAAGTCTCTCTTTCGCGAGGCTTTGAATCTCAAGAACTTAGCCCTTAAAAGTACTATTTCAGTGAAGAAATAGCGAAAAAGTTTTTCCCCACAGTATTGACAATTGATTTTTCTATCTTTTTCTATTTTTTCTATTTTCCAGACACTAACACAATACAGTATTGAAGTATTGAAATTGTTTTCATTTAGGAATACACTCGCACGATCGTCGACTACAGTCTACTATTTAGAAATTGAGATATAGAAATTGATTCGAAAGAAGGAATTACAGACATTGAATTCCTCTAGAGACTAGATAGAAGTTCAGATCTTAAACTCTTTCCTTTCTCACAAAAACAACGTGCCCTGAATTAAACAGGCCGTTAGCGCTCTGAATATTGACATTGTCGCGCAGTATCTCAAAGATCTGCCAGTGACCAGTCAAAAGTTTCAGTCGTCTAGACATCCTCTCTACAAAAGTGTGTGATAAGTATTTCAAAGCGGTGCAAAGCTGAGTACAGAAAGCGGTAATTGATACAGAAGAAGCGGTATACGAAGTTGATCTATACCTTTCTACGAGTTGAGTGATATTGATTGGTGAAACTTGTCAGTGATATCGATTGAATTCCCAAGTTCGGAATTCCAGATATCTCTTTTAGTTCCCTAGTTCAGATCACTGATTTCAGTAGCTTTTTTGTGGTCCACCAAAGTCAAAAACCACAAAAGTCCGAGTCCAACCACACAACATCCCGGTGTTTGCCGTTGGATAGTCATTTAAAGAAGTTGAGTATAGCAGTTTTGTTATTCAATATCGCGGAGGATTTATCCGACTTCTAATTTGCCCCTAGTCACAGTGAAAAGTTAACTTCCCTGGTTAAAATAACTTGAGTTAGACAGAGCAGTGCCAGTTCAAAGTGTGAGTTACAATTCTACTACCGTTTAAGTTGTATTCATTGAAATTTGCATTTTTACGAAGTTATATTTTCCGATAACTTAAGTCGTCCTGAAAGCTCCATTCCGCAACCTATTTCAGGTTCAGAAGTTGTTGAGTATCTAATACTCGTGAAAGGTTCCGCATCCTGAGTACTCAGTAGTAGTACAGTTTTATACTAAGTCTTAAAGTCGCTCCGTATAGAGCCGTAAAAAGTCATGACTTCTACTGCCCAGGCAAATTCAACAAGTTGGAATGTTGGCGCCAGTGAATGGCAGCCAGCTCCAGCTCCCCCTCCAGTTCCTGATACAAATCACAATCAGCAGCAACAGCAAGCCCTCTTAGGAGCCATCACCCCGTTGCCTCCTCTTCGAGATTCGCAACTGAATGGAAATGCATCGCCTAATGGCAGTCAACAAAATGGAAATGGATCTAATGGCGCTTCACAGCAAAACGGCGCCCCTCAGGCTCCTCAAAACGGGAATAATCAGGGAACTCAGGGACCTGGTAACACCAGTAATCCTCCACCCCTGCCAAACATGGGAGTTCCAGGCCCCACTGCTGGTCCAGTAGGTTCAGGTCCTAACGTGGGTCCTAATAATGGTCCCAACAATGGTCCCAATAATGGCGGAGGAAACAACAATGGCAATGCAGTTCCTGATATGTCTGGAAACAATATGAAGATGCCCGGTCCCGGGATGGCTGGTCCAGGGCCCCTGAACATTATGAATTTCAAGCCTGTGGGATACAATCCCCTTGTTGGCGGTCCAAATATGGGCAACATGAATATGGGCGGTAACATGGGTAATATGGGTGGCAATATGGGTATGAATAATATGAATATGGGCGGAAACATGGGCGGTATGAAGCCAGTCTGCGGACCGGGAGGAGGATTTAATGGCATGAATGGGAATATCATGCAAAACGGCAATATGATGCCAAACAACTTCGGTGGAATGGGAATGCAGAATGATGGCATGAACAACGGCGGAATGGGTATGAACAACGGCGGAATGGGTATGAACAATGGAGGAATGGGTATGAACAACGGTGGTATGGGTATGAACAACGGTGGTATGGGAAACAACAATATGAACCCGAATATGGGTGGAAATAACATGCAGATGCAGGGGAACAATATGGGAATGCAAAACAACGGAAATATGGGACCAAACTTTCAGCCTTTCAACAATATGAACAATGACGGATCGCAAATGAACTCGCAAGCCAATCCTATGTCGAAGAACATGCCAAACAGTGGAGCGAGCACGGATGTCCTTTCACGCGTGAACACTGGCCAGAGTCTCAACAGTATGAACAGCTTCGGCACCAACACTAATATCGGTATGCAAAACTCCGGATCTAACATGCCCGGTAGCATGTTGCAGAGATATGACAGCAGTGCAGCTCTTAATGATGGTTCAATGGTCGGCAGTGGAATGAACAGTGGCATGCCAATGGGAAGTGGACCTCCGGTTCCAATCTCAGCTATGAACAGCAACAGCAGTGCCGGCTTGAACAGCAACATGCTGAATCCCAACAATAATTCAGGAAACAATGGCTTTGGTAACATGGGAGGAAACAACATGGGAGGGAATAATATGGGGAATAACATGATGAACAATGGAGGTGGTCCGATGATGAACAACATGCCGCCTCCGATGGGAAACAATGGACCTATGGGAAACAACATGGGAGGTCCAAACGGGCCTATGATGGGCGGAGATATGTTCAACAGCATGCAAAACGGAATGCAAGGTGGGATGAACGGAATGCAAGGTGGAATGAACAACGGCAACATGATGGTACGCAGTCAGAGCATGGGCCCAAATGCCATGGGTAATCCTATGTTCGGCAGCGGTGTCATGACGCCACCACAGTCAGGCAACATGCAGTCAGGCATGCAGTCAGGTAATAATATGCAGTCAGGTATGGAAGTAGGAGATAAGGGCAAAGGAAAAATGGTGAATAGGAGTAATTCTACTGCCACCGTTGGCGGTAAAAAACACGGTCCTCCACCGCCACCGCCGCCTCCCCCAGGCGCGCAAAAGAGCTATGCCAGTGCACTCAGTGGCACTCTCAGCGCCACAGCATCGGCGACAATAGGCGCTGGACCCCAGCAGGGATCCCCCATGATGAATTCAACGCAAATGTTTGCTACACCAGTAGGACCCACCCCGATGGGATCGCCTTCTATGGACCCTAGTAGTCAAAGGAATAATCAGAACGGAGGAGGAACGCAGAAGGCTTTCGACGTCTCGGCGCACGCGACAGGCAGTAGTTCTGGTGCACAGGCTTTTGATATTTCAGCACATTGCGTTGCTCCTTCGCAAAACAATAACTCCAATGCAAATTCCGCCTCACAACAAAAGAATTCTAGGCAGCGAACCCCATCACCTCCATCCCCAAGATTCTCTCCTGACTCCACTAAAGCTACTACACCTAGACAGCCCACTTACGGACGGTCCACGACTCCGCGTAGTTCTGGCAGCGTTTCAGGGTCGGACTACGACTACGATGATTGCCCTTCGGATTATTATAGCAAAAACCGTGCGAAGAATAGGAAGGACAAGGAGGAAGCCTGGAAGAAGCCATCAAAGGAGCATGAGAGGAGAAGGCGACGCAATGAAGAGAAAGAGAGAGTGAAGGAAGAAAAAAGGACAGAAGGAAGAAAAGAGAAAGAACAGAAGTGGAACGATCAGTACGAGGATAGGTCTTCTGCTAAGGGGAAATCCAAAGGTAACGAGAACAAGTCAAATAGGGATGAGAAGGATAGACGCGGTAATGAAAAGTCGCTTTCAAAGCAGGATTCCAAGTATGACAAGTACGAAAAATATGACTCGAAGTACGATAGAAAGAACGACAAAAAGAAATGGGACAACGACAGCTCGGAGAAAAGTAATAACAAAAACGCAAATGACGACTCGTCTCGTGGCAATAATAAATATGAAGACAAGGACTCGAAAAAGAACGAATCGAAAAAACAGAGATATGAGGACTCGAAAAAGAACGTCACGGATGTCAGTGAGAAGAAAGATTCTTCCAAAAGTGATGACAAAAATGATGACAAGTCTTCTAAAAATAGCTCAGAAAAGGACTCTTCATCAAAGTCTAACGATAAAAACTCATCAACGAAGTCGCAACGCTCCATGTCTGTCGAGAAACAGGATCCTCCTATCTCTACGATTTCCAGCAGCGGTCATTCTTCGAAATTGAATCTCGATATTCCGAAACCACCGCCACCACCGCTTCCTCCGACAGTTTCGGTCGGATCGAATACAGGTAGAATGTTGCCACCTCCGCCTCCTCCACAGTTTAACCCTGGCGCGCAATCCTTTAATCCTGGTATGAATAATCCTGGTATGAACACAATGAATTCTTCCCCTCAGGGACCTGGAGGGAGCTTCAATCCTGACGCTGCTACTTTTACCCCTAGTGGTTTCAATGCGCAGGCTATGAGCTTCAATCCTTCAGCGGCCAGCTTCAATCCGGATGCGCCGAGTTTCAATCCAGAAGCTCCAAGCTTTAATCCTGATTTCAACAATAATGCTAGTTTTAATCCGGAAGCGGCTAGTTTTAACCCTGAGGCACCGACATTCAACCCGGCGGCAGCGAGTTTCAATCCTGAAGCGCCCGTATTCAATCCTGGAAATGCAATGGCAAATGGAAACATGGCTCAAAATAACGGAAATGGAAATGCCATGAATACAAACGGTATGAACCCGTTGAACAACAGCGGAAGCCAGGACAACCTCGGATCGTTGATAGGCACAACTTCTATTGGTGGACCAACGTTTAGCTCAATGTCCAACAATAGTATCAACAACAACTTCAACCCGATGCCTAGTGCTGGGGGCATGAGTGCTGGGCTTCAAAATGCGGCAAATAATGCTAACACCTTCAACACTAATCCTCTGCCGGGCTTGAATGTTTCGCCGAATGGAAATAGCGCCCCAATCGTTTTCGACCCGCTGGACCCGTCTACGTTGAATAGGAGCGCAACGGTGCCTTTGCTGGATCAGATCTTAGGGGACAGCATGAAGTCGAATACACTTAGCGGAATGAGTGACACTCCCAATGGAGGGAATAATTTTATCGGTCTGAATCCAAACGCGACGAGTTTCAATCCGTTCATGATGGAGAATCAGCAGAATTTTCCTAATCCGGGAGAAGGCAATTTTCCGAATCCGGGTGAAGGCAATTTTCCGAATCCAGGAGAAGGCAACTTGAATAGTGGCATCACAACTCCACAAATTGGCGGTGATCCCACTTTGAATCTTTCCGGAAATCCAACCTCCGCCGGTCCAAATTTTACGCCGAACTTGAACACGACGGAATTCAATCTCAAGCCGATCGATGCATCTCTGAACATCCCGTCAGAAGTCAACGCATTGTTCCTGCAGAGCCCGATGGCCACCGAAACGACCGCCGCACATGGAAACAATGTCGATTCCATCAGCCCAATTCTGTCCGCTGATTTCAAGCAAGAAAATAAGTCTCCCAGCCCGTTGGACGGACCAAAATGCCTTGATCCTATGCATGACGCAAAAATGAGCCCAACTATCACGCCGCAAACCGACCCAGCATCGGACTTGAACTCTTCCGTCGCAGGTTTCAACGCGGATGCGCCTAGTTTCACTCCATTCAACGATAGTAACTACAACATCGAGAATGGAACCTTCAACGTCGGAGTTGACGGCGTGGGTTTCAACACAGTTGGCCCAGTAAATGACGAGAATCAGGGCATGAATGTAGGATTCAATGTCAACGCGCCTGCTTTTAACCCGTATGGTGAAGACTCAATGGGAGGAGCTGGCATGCAGGATATGACATGCGAATACGACATGTCGAATATGATTAATGTCATGCCATGTGAGGAATACGACATGAACCAGATGAGCCCGGGTGAATACGATATGTCCTACGATATGCAACCAAATGAAGCGGCCCAAATGCAACTTGAAGAGCTCCCAGATTGGCGCCAGTGTGCTATGAATGAACAGGCGTTCGCCGAGTTTCAGCAACAGTTTCAACAACAACAACAACAACAGGGTCCATCCGCAGATTCCCAAATTTTGGAAATCAACGGCGTCATGTGCGGTAGAATCGGACAATTGCCACCGCTGAAGATGAGACGTGATTTGGTTAAGATGAGTGAAGGGGAGAAGCTGTTGCACATCACCCACTTCTGGAAAACCGTCACCGTTATGGACGACATTCTGAAACAGTATGGAGGACAGATTTTCGGAAATCCAAGTACTCCGGATAATAAGTTCCGCTTCTACGATTTCGGCGCAGCACCAGGGGGATTCTGCTATCGATTGCTAGAATCCAGCTCCGAATTGGAAGGCCAGAAGAAGAAAGTACATGGATTTGGAATTTCTCTTCCTCCACAGGACGGCGGTTACACGGTTTTGTTGAACGGAAATGATAGACTGAAAGTCTTGCTCGAAGATATTTTCGCGGTGAAAGATGCTAGTGCTTTGAGAAATTTGAATGACGGTTGGGTCTGCCCGGTTCACGGGGATTTCGCTGCTATTGCTGATGATAACAATGAAGAAGTTATCATTGTCGAGGAAAAGAAGACCAAAACCGAAAAGCCTCTCCTCGCTGAGGAATTGAACGCTAATAGCACTGTTTCCAATACAAACACTGATGTTGTCGTTAGGTCCGAAGAGCTCGTCCACCTGATCAACTGCGATATGCAGGATCTGTCCATGCAGAGGAACCAGGGCCGCGCTGCTACACGGGGTATCCGCAGAGAAGGAGTGAAGAAGTCGCTTCCTATCTGGGCGCTCACGCTGAAACAATTCGCCTTGGGTTTGGGTCGTCTCGCCCAAAACGGATCTCTCATCTTCCGTTTCGGTTGGAGAGGATACGAGGATGAACTGACATGGTATCAGGACTGCGCATTCGCCTTGTTCACCTTCCTCCACGATCACTTCGAAACTCTGAAACCGTTCAAATCGGAACTTCACAACAACGCGGATACCACATTCTATTGCGTCTGCATGGGATTCAACCGCGAGAAGTTCATGAACGTAGCCGGAAAGATGGATAGCATGGACACTTCTGTGTTTGAAGAAGTCAACGCTGCAGAATCTGGCAATGAAACTCACAGAAAGAATCCGCTCTTTGAGGACGAAACTTGCCGGGAAATCTTGCAGAAAATGGAGAAAAACATCCAGGAGCAAAGGAAAGCACAAAAAGCCGGTGTTTCCGTGCCCGATGATGCAGCTGCTAACCTCAGCGAGGAAAACGACGAGGATTCGAAAACCGGAAAGGCTGAAGTCTCAACTATCGGCGCGACATCCACAAAGGACAGCATCGATTCCACCAGTCCGGGTGGCGCAAATCAGAATGGTGCACCGTCTGAGAACAACGCTGGTGGTTCCGAGAAGAGCGTCAAGTCTTGTGACAACATTGAAGACTTGAAGCCTAAGTCTGAACTCGATCCTGAAACTTCAGAAATCGCAGTGGAAGATAACTTCCAACTCCGCCCTCAGCCCGAGTACACTTCCTTGTACAGGATTTTCTTGACACTCCCAGAAATCGTCCGATACGGGTGCGACAGTGAAGAAGACTTGCTAAATTTGCTGAGGAAGACCATCGTCTCGCCCGACGCCACACCTGAGCTTGAGATGATGGCTGCCAGATGCCAGGAAGAAGCGAAGAAGAAGAAAGCTGCAGTCAAGGCAGAAACGAAACGACTGAAAGAGAAGGAGGAAAGGCAGAGATTGGCGGAAGAGCGTCGTTTGGCTAGAGAAGAAGCAGGTGAGTGCGATAGTGACGATGATCATTCTGACGCAGAAACCGTGGTTAGCGAAGCTATGGAGCCTGAGCCAGCTGTTGGTGCAGATAATTCTAATGAAACAAAAGAAGGTAGTGAAGAAAACCAACAAGAACAAGCACCAATGTCCGCGCAAATGGAGCGTATTCACGATCTTCTCTCCTACGTCGACAAAATGCGGGATATCATGGCTGGCGGCAGGAAGAAACAAGAATTCACTTTAAAATTCGATCCTGTCATGAGATGGAAGACCCATGAAAATTCAATCAAAAGAGCCCTTCAGCCACACGGCGCCGTCCAAACCTTCCTCGTCGAGAGACACGAGATCGGAACTGGAGTCGCAATTTTCATGACTTTCAATTCCAAAGTGCAAATGGAACGTGTCAAAAACTATCTCAATTCCAATTCCGACCACTTCACTCAGGATTTGTCAGGAGGTTTCGCGAAGGCTAGAGAAGTAGAGAACTTCACTCCATCGGAACGAAGGAAAAAAATGGATGCCTACCTCAAAACCAAAGGTATGGGTAAACAAAAAAAG
>Ga0099797_100106_pt1 | contig 52065 bp, 44 predicted proteins | sample Uncmet_Sort48C_1_FD_89871 | JGI IMG/M metagenome (GOLD analysis project Ga0099797, IMG submission 89871) | Marine eukaryotic communities from CALCOFI LINE 67, Pacific Ocean - C012_Sort48C_1 | ecosystem: Environmental > Aquatic > Marine > Oceanic | place: Pacific Ocean: Monterey Bay | collected...
TAGGTTTCGAGTATTCACTTGTCTTGGGATTGCAACTAAGATTAAACTCAGAGCCGCTATGTAGCCGGTTGCAATAATTGCTAAGTATTGAATAAAAGGAAGCATTAAAATGGTTTGAATCAGGTGGTGTGAAACAATACCAAGTGTTGCTATACCTATGGACATATTAGCTTTATGGGTCGCAATGTCTAATTTTCTGCCAAGGCTTATCTTTTTTTGATTGCTAATTTTTTGTTCATTCTCTACGTCATGGTCCAATTTGCTATTAAGTTTTATTTCGTCAACATTTATTTTGTTTATACTTAAACGAATAGTATAAATTCCTTTAGGAATTGCAAAGAATAAGGTGTATGCTGCAATAAATGAAAATAATAAAATACTTGCTAAGGGCATGACAATTTTGGTTCCTAGAATGGTTGTGCTAATTTGTAAGGTAGCTAGCGCAATATTCATCAATGTTATAGAAATAACAGAAAGAAAAGTATTTTTAGACATTGTTACTTCATGCTCATTTATTTGCGTTTTAGATAGTTTGAGTTGTGATTCATGATCAAGCTGTCTTCGCTTCCTTCTTTGGTGAGTACGGTATTCATTTACACGCTTAGCAACTACATAGATAGCAGTTATCACAAATATACCCATAGCTGCTAGTTGAACGCCGGGGATGAATAATGCAATAACTTCAACAAATGGCCCTATGTTACCAAGGAGGGGGGCGATGATGTGAGTTAGAAAGTATATAATGGATGTCATGGTCAAAATAGTTTTGATTTTATTACTTAGTTCGATTGATAAGTTTTTACCGTATTTTTGAATATTTTTTTCGTCTTCAAATAATTGTGCTTCTTTGTTATTTGTTTTTGTTATTTCTTTCCCTTTTGGTGTTTTTACAGATTTTACAAACCTAGGAATTATTTTATGTAGAATAAATTTTCCAGCACCATAACCTAGTATAATCGCACCCAGAACTTCTTCTATGCTTAATCCAATTGTGCTTTTTAAAGCAACAGATAAAAATAAAGCCAACAACCCACCATAAAAAGTTTTAGCAGAGCTTGCTATTCCTTTTTTAAGATCTATGGCTTCAATTACTTTGTTTTCTTGCACTGTCTTATTAGTACTTGATAAAAACTTTTTAACCTCTTGTGCTTTCTTAAAGGTTGCCAATAATTTGGTAATATATTTACTATCCATCAGTATTCCAAAGTTTTATCTTTATATAATAGACAAAAAATCTTTAATGGCAGAAAATCCTGCATACGATGATTAGGTGTTTGCATAATGCTTAAATAATAGCCTTAACTATTTTTTCATTAGCATAATGCTATAATAGCTTTTGGATTAAAGGCTAGTTAAGAATGGCTGATATATATTGGTTTATTTCATTATGGGTTAGTTTTTTGTATCATATATATTACTAATGAAAGGTGCATTTTGTGCATAATTTTAATGTAAAAAAAGCAAGTCTTGCGCAATCGCTGGCAATAATTCAGCGGTTGGCTAAAAAAGGCAATGAGACTGCGAAAGTATTACTCCATGGGTTATCACAACTACTAGAGCCAGATAAGCTTGATATAGGTATTGATAAAGATATTGGGTTATTTAAACATTACTGTTATTTGGTTGAAAAACTACAACAGCTACCTGCGCATGAATTAGCGAGTTATATGGAAAGGCTATCACCAACAGAAACAACGCGCTTATGGCATAGAAAAACAAAGTCTTGCTATCAACAACTCTATACGCAGTCACTTAGTGGAGATGTATCGGCTATCAAGTCGTTAATAACGTTAGTTTCAGGTCTACATAAAGATTCAGAGGCAGAAGACATATTAATTAAGCTCATATATCATTATAGTCGTCAGGTAGTTAGAGAGAAATGCCCATACTTTTATAAAAAGATGTTAATGCTCATTATTGAAAGTAAAGTGCTATCAAACTTACCAGCACATAGTTATGGAGAGTCAGCAATTGCATCTTTTTCTCCAGAATTTAAAATGACTAAGCTAGGTCTTTAAACTGAGGAACGAAACCTGCATTTTTATATCTTCGCCTTGCTTGATGTGAAGTGTTGTAGTGAATTGCACCTTCTTGTTTAATGAGTAAATTATGGAGGCGTTTGCACTCTTGTGCCTGGGTAGTCATGATTCTTAAGGTACCATAAGCGTTCAAGTCAGCGCCCCCTTGTTCGTTTTTAGTACCTGAGCTCACGAGTAAAATCAAGTTGGTTAACGGTTTTACCTCATTGAGATAGTTTTTAACCCGTGTTGAAATCGCACTAGTATAATCTAAGATAATAGCAGTATATTGTTGTTTAATGATAGGTGGCTTTTTTGTGTGAGAAACATTGGCATAGTTAATATCATAAAAAAGAACTTTATGTTCGGTAATTGGGGATGGGCGAGAGGAGGGAATTTTAGTTACATATTGTACGATCTTCATAGCTTCAGGAACTTCATAATAACTAAATTTAGAATCAATACTTTTATGTGATATTTTTGCGTTGCAGAATAACTCAACAGTTCTTCTAGCGAGGTTTATTGCTCTCATACCGTTTGCGGCAATAACTTTTAACCCAAACCAAGGCTGTTCATCATCCGTTTCATATTCAGAATCACTACAAGGCTCTCGAATAACTGCTTTTGTTGTAATTGCTTGCTTTAAGAAACGCTGGTGTGCTGCATCAAGTTTAAAATATAAATTCGAAAGGGTTTTATCGTGAGCTATTTCGCTAAAAGATGCATTGATAGACTCTGCAAGCTGTTTTACCATTTCCCAAAACGCTTTGTCACTTATTTTCAGGTAGGGCTTTTTGAGATAATGGGTATGTTTCGGGAAGCGAAACCAGTTTTTGCTATGAGGGTGCGTATTAGGAAGAAGAGCTAATTGCCCATTAGAAATCTTAAATAGTTTAGATAGTTCATAAATTGCAGCCACACGCTCTGACACGGATAACTCAGTATTTTTTATCAATTGCCTAAATATATAGTCTGTTAATGCTTCGAGTACTTTATTTCGACGTTGTATTTGATATATTACACTTTTGCCACCTGTATCTGCTTTGGACCAAAGCCATTCCCATATATTTATGAAACTTGTAGTTTCCTGAGTGTTATACTCTTTATGTGTGTTAAGATACTGTATGTGGATTTTCTCAGTTTTAAGATGGTTTAACATAGCCTGATTAAAAAATTGATACAGTTGTTTTATTGATTGCGCGATAATTTGATGGTAGATTTTGGGTGTGAGGCCTGGGTTGATGCGTATGGACTGTTGGCATTCAGCAACAGAAGGCAATAATGATCCAAATCCAGAGGCTGCAACAATCTCTACTGGAATACCTTGCGAAAAAGCAAGGTAATTGGTTATAGCGATAAAATAGCTGGCAACTAGCTTGCTCCAACACTTCTGTTGAGATATAAGCGCGTTTTCTTTATACCCTTCTGCATAACGTGACATATCCTCAAGTTTGGGTAATAAGGGGGTTTTAACTAATATGCAAGGATATTGATTATCTGCGTTTGCTTGTATTTTTGTGCCTTTGAGTAACTTTAATATTCTTTTGCATGCGCGTTTCCTAGTAATAAGATATTGGTCATATAGCAGCTGATCTTGTTCTTTAGGTTTATTTGAGGATGGGGGAGAGCCAAAAGCTTGGATAGGATTTGCAATAATACCGGCTTTGGCTTTGAAGCTATAACTAGTATTTTTCGCTAAAGGCAGAGAGATCTCTTCTGTAATCGGTGCATGAGTGCTGCGGTTATAAACCCCCCACTTTTTGTCATTTTTCATTGGCTCAGCAGACTTCAATCGTTGCCTAAAATGATTTAGTCGCATTGCATTTTCCCCAGTCTCAATAGATCAAATAAGTGTACTTCTATGAACACTATAACATATATGTTAAGATAGCTAAAACATGAATGGAATAGATATGAGTGATATATTTACCTTACCGCCAAAAGCATTACTTATAAAGCTACTAACACCAATTGCAGCTGGCTTTATCATGCTGATGTGTATAGACTTTGCAGATTTGGTTGTTGCTGGATATATCTCAGACATTGCAATTGCAATACTTGGCTATAGCTATGCGTTAATTTACTTTATGATTGCAATTGGCTTTGGGCTGAATCAAGGCTTAACCATTATAGGTTCAGAGGTAAATATAAAATTTGGTACAAAAGCACTTTACCATACATTTTTACAGTCAATTGCCTTATCTATTATTGCAACAGGTTTTTTATCATTATTAACCATTGCTTTGCTTAAATTACCTGGACTTAGGTTGCAGTGGGTTGATCCTGAAATCATGCCATATTTTGATATGCTCCAGTCATATATGTTAATGATTCTGTGGGCGATATTACCAATGTTTTTATTGCTGTTGGTGTGTGCTATTTGTCAGATTAAAGGAAAGCCAGAAGTGATTCGTGATACACTGGCTGCGATGTTAATATTAACAGTCATTTTGCATCCTATACTTGTGTTATCAACAAACCATCCTTTCACGTTTTTTCATAAAACCTTTTATTTACCAATAGGTTTAGGTTTGGGTATTACAGGTATTGCATTATCAAAGTTAACCGTGACAGTATTTGGTCTAGTTTTTTCTACATTGCGTGTTATTGACTATAAGTTATTTTATTCTTCAAATCTAAGGCTAGATTTAAAGACATTATCAGTATTATCTCAACAGTCATTACCAGCGGCCGGTATTCAGTCACTTGTCCCAGCATATTTAATCATGTTAACAAAAACTATTACCGGTTTTGGCATCGAAGTGCTTGCAGGGTTTACGCTAGGTTATCGTATTGTCATGGTGGTTATTATACCCATCTTAGGCGTATTAGTTGCTTTACTGGTTGTGATGACACATGATTTAGTTGCCAAGCAAATACAACGCGTAAAAGATACATTGAAAATATCATTGCTTTGGGGGAGTTTGATAGTATTTATCACATTATTACTAAGTAACTTACTGACAATTGTGGGCTTTGACTTTTGGTCAGGTGATAACAAAGATATCATTGCTCAGCAATACTTGATATTAGCACTATATATCACGGTATTAGAGTATATAATTGGTATTTGTATCGTTTCGTTTCAATCGGTTCGGCAGCCCTTAACAGCGTTTTTTGTTGCTTCATTAAGAACAATATTGATTCCTGCACCGATTCTTTACTGGTTATCTATACAAGCTACATCAATACTAGATATATGGTATGGCCTTGCAGTATCTTTTACATTAGCAGGTCTAGGCAGTATGGCGATATGGTATAAGTATTTTTGGAAGAAAGCACTTTGTTGATAGTATGTACATTCAGGCACTATGCAGCCATAAAACTGACTGCTTTAGGCATTAATCCTATAATTACTGTATTGCACATCCAAATATAGTTATTCACACTAGGTGTCACGTATATTGCTGGAAGAGATATGAGTTTAATGATAGCGATTATAGGTCGATATGGTGTGGGTAAGTCAGAACTGTGTGATCAGTTCTTATCACATGGGATATCATATATAGACATAAGCTCTATATTGTTTGATTTTTTCCACCACCATGAACACAGGTCTATTTGGGAAGTATGCTTAAATGGGCATTATGATCGATTGCAAGGGATTATACCTTACGCACCAGAAGTTGCTACTTCAGAAGTTATATTGTCTCACTTGGCTCATGAGAAAAAAAATATTAAGCACGCTGTTATTGTTTTGCCAAGTTTTATACCTGTCACACATATTGTAAAGTCTGGCAACTTTAGTCATGTAATAGCAGTTGACTGTATTGAAAGCAAGCAAAAACAATATATTGAAATTAACCACAGTGATAAGGTTTCATCAATTTTATTACAAAGTAGTATGAAAAGGAATTACTACGTAACCCAAGCAACCGATGTGTTCTTAAACTCTGTCGATAAAGAACACATCGGCTGGGTTGCAGGCCAAATAATTAATACATATAAATTATGTGAAGAATATTAGCTTATAATTTCAATATTACAGCCTGTTTTTTTATTATGCGTAACATATAAATTAGTAATCCTAGTTGGCATTTTGGCATTTAGGTTGATAATATTAGGCGTACAAGGGATTGATGTGTCTTCTTCCTCACCCTCAAGTACTAAATTACTCAAAGAAACTGAAAAGTTGTCTGTATGATCAAATATGTAGGGAATAGTTTCATTTTTTTCAACTATAACATTTTCACTGCCGTGAAACTCCAGTGCTGCTGGTTCAGTGCTTGATATATCAGACTTTAATGTATAGTCTGTTGTGTTATCAATTACTACAATAATAGAGTAGGGAATTTCGCTAGATGCAAATGAAGCGGCTGCTAATAAAAGTAAGGGAATTTTTTTCATCATATATATGTCCTTTAAGTTAAAGTTATCTAATTTTACCACTCATGACGCAGTAGCGTCAATTTAACCAACTTATAAATAGGTTAGTCGTTATTTTTCAATTCTTTATGTGATGATGTTTATAAGGCACTGTTGTGTTTCCTCTAAATAATTAACTAGCATGGTTACTGCTTTATATGGTATTTTTGCATTTATAGTAATTTGATTAGGGTGGCAATCAATGAAATTTTGATCATCATTCTTTAGAGTAATATTTAGTAAGCTTTCAGAGAAAAAATAATCATCTTGCATGCTGGATTTAAAATAACTATTTGGTTCAATGCTTATATTTTCAGAATATAATGCACTATAATGAAAAACATAGGCATGTTGAATATTGAGCGTGAAGTTTGTATAGTTTGCAATTGTATTTTCAATGCGAAAGAAAAAATCATCTGATGCATGAACTGTTACAACTAAAAGTAGGATAGAGAGATTTATGCTTTTAAACACCATTTTACCCAGTATTTATAACTAAATTAACAAACATAGGTGTAATCGTCAAGTAAGAAAGATTTTGAATGTTGACAAAAATAATCTGTAATATTATGATATTAAGCTATTAGTTATTAAATAAATAAAGGTATATTATGTGTCGTTTTGTAGCATACATGGGCAATAAAGCTATTGCGCTAGAAGATTTAGTATCAAAGCCGGAGCATTCTTTGGTTAATCAAAGTAAAGATGCGAAGGATACTGTCTATCGCATAAATGGTGATGGATTTGGTGTTTCTTGGTATCATGGCTCTAACTCACCAGGCGTGTATAAAACAGTTCAGCCTGCGTGGAATGACGCTAACTTAAAATATATTGCTAGAGATATTCATTCAAAATGTTTTCTTGCACACGTGAGAGCGTCAACTGTTGGTGATGTCAGCCATGACAACTGTCATCCCTTTGTTTTTGAGTCGTTCTCATTTGTTCATAATGGGACAATTAAAGGGATGAGACAGTTAAAAAGATCAATACTTGAAAAACTTGATGATGACTTATTCTCACAAATTAAAGGGCAAACAGATTCTGAGTGTTTGTTTTATTTAATTATACAATATTATAGGGAGTCTGATTGTCTAACAGTTGCGGTAAAAGCTGCATTTAGTTGGCTTACTAATGCAGAAAAAAAACTACCACTGGATGTGTATAGTACAATAAATATCGTGATTACAGATGGAAAAGAGTTTGTGACCGCAAGGTATAGTACTAAAGAAAATGATTGTGTGTCTTTATTTTATGCAGATTCAAATCAGGGGCTTATTGTTGCATCTGAAAAATTAACAGACTGTGTTAACAAGTGGCGTATTGTACCAAAAAATTCAATAGTCACAAAAATAAAAGGTGATATAAATATTTCTGTTATTAGATAACTAAACAGCCGGCACGTGGGATGTATTATTATTCTCTAAGTCGTCTCTGGTAAATGATATATATATCCAGCTATCAACAACATTTCGGAAACTATTACAAGCTGGTGATGAAAAGCGAAGGTAATGTTTAAATTCATTATATAGCGATGTTTCAACTTGTGTTTGAAGTTGCGGTGTGTATAATTCTATTAACCTCTCATCTTCAATTTCATTACTGCTATCAAATAAGCTGTTGATGTAATTATCTTTGTTAGACTCAGGTGTTTGACGATGGATAGCATCGCGTATTGTGTTTTTGAGAACAGCCATAAACCTTAAAGTAAACGAGTCCATATTGGCATAGCGGATATTTACATTTTCATCTATACCAATTAGTGCTTCTATTATTTTTTTGAAGTGCCCAGGAAGACAGATAGGTTGATCGTGACCACCTATATCTCTATTATCTGCATTAATATTGTAGCCTCTTTGTATTTCATACAAACAGTTAATAAATATTTTGGCTAGTTCTAGTCTTTTTTGACGTGCTTGATTTTCAGGAATGTCACTTTCATTATTTTCTATTTTTTCTAGGCATAAACATACCATGGTAATACACTCTGGAATGGAAACATTGTTAATGTCATCCTTATAGTATGTAGAGTTGACCAGTTGATCATTTTTGATCCTATATAAACAATCTTTAGCTGCCTTGGTTACTATTGGTAGTAAATCGACCTCTTCATTAGCAAGTGCTAATACTTTAGTATCCCATAGGGTATCAATATCCGTTTCTCCACGAATTTTTGCTAAGTAAATATTTTGTAATCTTTTAATTGACGCATCCATTGAATATTCTACAGCTGAATTGTGTATACTTTGGCCATGGTTTATGATCTGTTCTGTTGGGGGGGCATGGTCTGCTGGGGAGGGGGGGTAAAAATAACGATGAATTATGGTATAGATTGGAAAAGTTATATATACAATATATTGCCACATAGTAATCATTATGTTCAGAATAAAGTCAGTTACATTAATAACCCCATTATTAATTGTATCAGTCGTAGCTTCGTAGAACGCTTCTATATTTTTTTGTCCAAAGATAAATGTTAGAGAGTAGTATGATATACAGAAGAGCGTATAACATATGTCTGCGAGGCCAATTGAAAGCTGAGGAATATAGTTAACTGTGAGAATAACAAGCCCGATTGCACAGCACTCAAAAAATGCAAGATGTAAAAGTTCTAGGATAAAAAGTATTATTTTTCCATTATTAGTGGATGGCAATACCACTAAAAAATAATCCAATGATACTGTCACTAGTGTAGATATAATTAAAATAAAATAAGTATATGTTGCCATATATAAAATAAAGGTTTCGAGAGCCTCTAGCATGCTATAAAAGTTATTTTTCATGATATTTTAAGTCCATTGAACATATAAAATATATCAAAAACAATTTAGATACACAACCCATATAAATGTAATAAACTTAGTAAGTGTTGCTATTTATATAAATGTTTTATGTGCCTGCCTAATTTATTAGACTATAATACAATATATAGTTTTCTGAAGTGTAAATAAGGATTGAGCATGGTTGTACAAGAAAAAGCATTTAAAGACTCGATTGCAATGTGCTTGGGTATAGAGAGAAAGTGGCTTTATATACAGAGGCTTATGAGGCATGACTTGGATGAAGATAGCTCCTTGTTATTATTGCAATCTCTACTGATGTTAATGGAGACACTTGAGAGGAGTGATACCAAGGTAAAATTATTACAAGAGCTTATGAGCTCACAAGATAGAGCAGATATATCTGAGGTTGATGGGGACATTGATACTGCTACGAAATCGACAGTGAAATATAAATGTGAAGACATTGCAAAAAAACTTGCCATGGGCCCTAGAATTTTATCAAAGCCGTTAACATCAGATCCATTTTTAGCAAAGTTTTTTTATAAAGAGGCCAGTATCTATGATTCTCCATTTTGTGATACATGGAGAATGCAAAGAACTGAAGAAATAAAACTACAATTGCAGTATTGGATACATCATTTAGAGCCAGTATGGCAAGCTGTTGAGATGACCCTATGGTTAGTCAGAGCGCCAGTTGCATATGAAAATATCAATATTGATTCAGGGTTCTATAGAAAGTCTGGTACAAATTTATTAAAGTTATCATTAGCAAGGGTTCAGTATGATGCAATAGATATTTATCCAGTTATTTCTATTTCACATCGATGGTTAGTTATTAATTTATATCAAGGGTTATGGCATGAGGGGTCTTTTCAGGTGAAGCAGCTTGAAAGGCCACAAACGATTGGCTTAGCACTTTGTCGTTAAATTTTTTCGCCATTACATTGTAGAGGGGAGAAATACTGCTAGTTGATATGTATCTGTTGTATTGCTTTACAGTCTTTTTCAAGAGTCTCCTTCTCATGTTTTGCTATATGATAAATCTATAGCTATAAGCCTAGTATGAGGGGGCTATCGGATGTGAATGACCTCTGTTGCTTTTTCTTTAAGTCGCTCGCAATAAAATCAGGACCAATGAATAATTAAAAAGCCGGCACGTGGGATGTATTATTATTCTCTAAGTCGTCTCTGGTAAATGATATATATATCCAGCTATCAACAACATTTCGGAAACTATTACAAGTTGGTGATGAAAAGCGAAGGTAATGTTTAAATTCATTATATAGCGATGTTTCAACTTGTGTTTGAAGTTGCGGTGTGTATAATTCTATTAACCTCTCATCTTCAATTTCATTACTGCTATCAAATAAGCTGTTGATGTAATTATCTTTGTTAGACTCAGGTGTTTGACGATGGATAGCATCGCGTATTGTGTTTTTGAGAACAGCCATAAACCTTAAAGTAAACGAGTCCATATTGGCATAGCGGATATTTACATTTTCATCTATACCAATTAGTGCTTCTATTATTTTTTTGAAGTGCCCAGGAAGACAGATAGGTTGATCGTGACCACCTATATCTCTATTATCTGCATTAATATTGTAGCCTCTTTGTATTTCATACAAACAGTTAATAAATATTTTGGCTAGTTCTAGTCTTTTTTGACGTGCTTGATTTTCAGGAATGTCACTTTCATTATTTTCTATTTTTTCTAGGCATAAACATACCATGGTAATACACTCTGGAATGGAAACATTGTTAATGTCATCCTTATAGTATGTAGAGTTGACCAGTTGATCATTTTTGATCCTATATAAACAATCTTTAGCTGCCTTGGTTACTATTGGTAGTAAATCGACCTCTTCATTAGCAAGTGCTAATACTTTAGTATCCCATAGGGTATCAATATCCGTTTCTCCACGAATTTTTGCTAAGTAAATATTTTGTAATCTTTTAATTGACGCATCCATTGAATATTCTACAGCTGAATTGTGTATACTTTGGCCATGGTTTATGATCTGTTCTGTTGGGGGGGCATGGTCTGCTGGGGAGGGGGGGTAAAAATAACGATGAATTATGGTATAGATTGGAAAAGTTATATATACAATATATTGCCACATAGCAATCATTATGTTCAGAATAAAGTCAGTTACATTAATAACCCCATTATTAATTGTATCAGTCGTAGCTTCGTAGAACGCTTCTATATTTTTTTGTCCAAAGATAAATGTTAGAGAGTAGTGTGATATATACGAGAGCGTATAACATATGTCTGTTAGCCCAATTGAAAATTTATTCCTGCCTATCGTCAGGTCGCACAGCAATATAATAAATGCACATATGATAATTTGAATCAACATAACGTGATATATTTCCAGCATTATGAGTATAAGTTTCCCAATGCTAGTGGATGGCAGCACTAATGTGAAATAATTTAATGATGCTGTCATGAGTGCTATTGTAAAAGTACTAAAAATTATCACCATAAGTATAGATAGAATACAATGCTCAAGATTTTCAAATAGCTTGTATAAACTGTTTCTCATAATACTTTAGCCTTATTTAATATATGAATTATTCTATCAGAAGCAAAGTAGGCGCTCAAGCTATATGAGTATGAATCTTTGCATAAGAATCCAATATTCATGACTGGTTTGCTTAAGTATATTGATATTTGTAATTTGAAGAAATGTAAATAAGGGTGGGGTATGGCTGTATAGAGAAAGGGCTTTAGTGACTCAATACTGTTTTATAAAGAAGCTATTATCTATGATTCGTCATTTTTTAATACATAAAGAATATAGATAATTGAAGGAGTAAAGCTATAATAACAGCACTAGATACATTGCTTAAAACCAGCAGAGTAAGCGCTTGAAATAATTTTGGGAATTAAAGAGGACCTCTTATTGGATATATAATAATTAATTAAGAAGCGGATCATGTGATATTTTTTAGAAACGGTTGAACTATCTTACACAGTATATATGAGAAGGCACGCCGCTTTACTGCAGCCATAACAATCTCTTGATTGTCTTTAAGCGCAGCACTTGCATATCGTAGTGCCCGGCTTCTATCCTTTACTGCAGCCATAACAATCTCTGGATTGCCTTTTAGCGCATAACTTGCATATTGTAGCGCCCAGCCATTCTGTTTCACTGCATCCAGCATAAACTCTGGATTGTTTCTGAGCTCATCACTTGCATATTCTAGTGCGCAGCCATCTTTCTTCACTGCAGCCAGAGATTGAAAAAATTTTGTGTATCCACCAGACAGATTTAGGCCAAGACGGTAGTGTATTTTTGCTTGATCATAAAAGCTTGATGGAGCATTGGGAGTGCTAGGAAAGTATTTTTTCCATAATGCATTGTCATATGCCAGATTGTTAAACTGTTTTGAAACTTCAGACATGATTAGCCACTGCTTAAAGCCTAATTTATGTAAAATCTTGTAAATAATTTCGTCAGGCAAGTGGGTAATACTTATCGTTTTTGTATTTGAGTCATTGTTTCCGATATTTTTCATTTCAATCATGCTTCTTTATCTTTCTGTAAAATAACATATAAATTCATTAATATCAAATTTTCTCAGTTGATATGGTGCGCTGTATGATCCTTATATTATCTAAACCGTCATTTTCGTGTAAATGAGGCTATCGATAGATTCCACCAGGGGCGAAGGGAGGGTTTATCAACGCCTTGTTCATTCTTAGCAGCAGCAGGTGTGGCTAGATTGCCACTATGCTTTTCATTCCCAGAGGTTGTTTATATGATAAAGGTCTTAAACTGGGCTTGATTCTCCTCAGTATTACGATTGTACATGCTAGTACATTGCCACACAAACCTTATTTATCAACTGACCTAGCGCAAACAATGGTCATAGCAGCGCAGAAAAAAGCTGAAGACTTATGTTCAAAATTTGGCATAGCTACTATTTAGGTTAGTATTCAGTAAGTATAAAGGTATCACTTTATAAAAGCAAAAAGTTATAGTAAATATCTACCTTATAAATAGTACATAAGGCTATGTTATTTTTTCATCAGGGCTTTATGGTGTTTTTAATGTTTTAGCAAAGCTTGAGTATGTTGAAAAAGAAATTTACTTAGTTACTTCTATTTTGCATTATTCATTTATATTAAGCATTAAATGCCTTGATAAGGTCTTAAATGCATTGCCTAGAACTTAGCTGTTAACTGTTCTAAGTATTGAAGTATTGGCGTGTTTGTTGGGATTATTTTTAATAACTGTAGCTGGTTGATATGTGCCCACTGTAGTTCTTGTTGTTCATTTGCAAAAATTTCTCCAGCATATTTTTTCACATGCCAAATTTGTAGATGGAACATTGCATATGGGTGCTGTTCTCGGATGTGAATGACCTCAGTTGCTTCTATAACTTGTATAGATAACTCTTCATGCATTTCACGTATTAACGCGGTATATGAGGATTCATTTTCTTCAATTTTGCCACCAGGAAACTCCCAAAAATCAATAAAATCACCAGAAGTTCGTTTGCCCATCAGCACCATATCTTCTTTGAGAATAAGACCGATTGCAACAGGAATAACTTTAAGTGTCATGGTGGTTCTGCCAAGGAGAAAATGGAAATGGAGCTGTCTTTGATTGTAGTGTTAAATAGTCTATTATTTGAACAATATAGCCACTAATATTTTGGCTGATAACAACCAAGCTATCAATTCGTGGCTGATTAAAGATATCCATAACAAGTAATATGAGTGAAATTAATATAATAAAAGTAAATGCGCTAGGAATAAAGGTTAGCACTAATATAAAAAATATTCTTGTAAATAAATCAGGTGGTTGTAGTTTCATATGTCTTTTTTCCAGGTGAGATATTTATTGCGTATGAGCCAGCCATTTGTTTTGGTTTGGTTGGTGCAATGTTAAGTTTACAAAGCTGTATAATTGTATGTAGTTTAATTTTATCTAACATTTGTTCAAAAAGTGTAAATGAGTCTTTCTTAAACTCATGGGTTGGGTTTTTCTGCGCATAACTTCTAAAGTTAATTCCTTTTTTCAAATGATCCATAGCAGATAAGTGTTCCTTCCAGGTTTTATCTAAGACAAGCAGTAATGTTCTTTTTTCAACTTCTTTAATGTACTGCTCGGTACTTAGTGAGAACTTTTCATTGATTTTTGATTCAATAGCAAGATTGGTGGTATTTTCAATATCAGTTCTTGATGTGCCATTAATTTCTACATTGATATCATAGCTAGATGATAGTGCTTGACTTAATCCCTCTCTGTCCCATTGGGTTACATCATCTGACACAGGCATATATTTATCTATTAAATAACTGACTGTATATGCAGTCATACCTTCTATAATTTCTGTGACACTTTCTGTCATCAATAGTTCATCTCTTTGCTGATAAATAATATGACGTTGATGATTAGCAACATCATCAAGCTTCAATAGCTCTCGTCTCGCATCATAATATTTGCTCTCAACATTTTTCTGAGCATTTTCAATGCTTCTTGTTAGTATTGGTGCTGATATAGGCTCACTTGGTTCGCCTAAGCTTTTGAGCATGGCACGAATCTTCTCGGATGCAAATCGCTTTATAAGCTGGTCATCAAAAGATAAAAAGAATTGCGACGAACCAACATCGCCTTGTCTACCAGATCTACCCCTCAATTGATTATCAATACGTCTTGATTCATGTCGCTCAGTTCCTAATACATGTAGCCCCCCCGCTTTTATCACAGCTTCATGCTGCTCTTTCCAATCACTGTGCTTGTCTGGGCAACCCCCTAAAACGATATCAGTACCTCGTCCAGCCATATTAGTTGCGATTGTTACCGCATTTAATCGTCCAGCATCTGCAATAATCTCAGCTTCTCTTTCATGTTGCTTTGCATTTAGCACATTATGTTTAATACCCGCTTCGGTTAGCTTTTGAGATAGTTGCTCAGAGTACTCAATACTTGCTGTACCGATGAGTAAAGGTTGGCTGGATTGATGGCGTTTTTTCACCTCTTCTACAATGGCTTTTGTCTTTTCCTCATGCACCAAATAAACAACATCTGATAAATCAATCCTAGCTAATGGTTTGTTAGGTGGAATGACCAAGACATCAAGTTCATAGATATCTTTAAGCTCACTGGCTTCAGTATCAGCAGTTCCAGTCATACCTGATAGTTTGTCATATTGACGAAATAAGTTCTGGTAAGTAATTGATGCAAGTGTCTGTGTTTCACGCTTAATCTCTACACCTTCTTTAGCTTCAATTGCTTGATGGATACCATTACCCCAGCGTCGACCAATAGACTTACGTCCTGTACTATTGTCAATAATCACAACCTCATTGTTTGATACAACATATTCAATATCACGTTGGAATAGGTGTTTTCCTTGTAGGCATGCGTTAATATAGTGAGAAATATTTGTGTTTTCTAAATCAAAGAGTGAACTGCCTTTTTCTATTAACCCTAAGTCTGTCAGTGTGCTTTGCAAAGTTTCTTGACCACTATCTGTTAAAAACACTTGTTTGTCTTTGAGGTTTATCTCAACTTCACCATTTTTTTCTTCAGTTGCAACTGTTAGCTTATTAATGATTTTATATATATGTGCATATAACTCTGAGCTGGTATCAGCAGCGCCTGTGATAATTAATGGTGTTCTTGCCTCATCAATTAATATAGAATCAACTTCATCAACAATGCAGTAGTTAAGCGCTGGTATCATCTTATCAGCATTACTGATACGCATATTATCACGTAAGTAATCAAAACCTAGTGCATGGTTTGTTGTATAGATAATATCTGAGTGATAAAGTTTTATTTTCTCTTCAGGTGCAGTTTCTGCATGAACGGCTGCAACAGTAAGACCTAAAAATGTGTGAATTTTACCCATCCATTCAGCATCACGTGTTGCAAGATAGCTATTGGGTACAATGACATGTACACCTTTGCCGATTAATGCATTGAGATAAGAGGGCAAGGTTGCCATGAGTGTTTTACCTTCACCAGTTCTTGCTTCAGCAATCCAGCCTTTATGGAGTGCAATACCTCCTAATAATTGAACCTCAAAATGGCGCATACCAAGAACTCTATGGCTGGCTTCTCTTACAACCGCAAAGGCTTCTGGTAAAATATCATCTAAAGTTTTGCCTTCTGCTAATGCATTTTTAAACCGCTGAGTATGGGCTTGTAATGATTGGTCATCAATGCCTTTCAGTGTTTCACCAAAAGCATTTATTTCATTAAGCAGTGGCTTAAGTGACGCAAGCATTCTAGAGTTGCGAGTACCAAAGATTTTTGCTAATATTCTTGACATGTGATCTATACCCAAATTTTGTCAGTAGTATAGCACAGCTCTGAATCCTTCTCAAGGACTCGCCCTTGATTGTATAACGCTTAGGTGTATGATTGTGAACCATATTAAAGATGCTTTAAATTCCTCGCCACTATTAGAAAAATTACGTAAACAGCTTGCCAGCGGTGGAGGGCGAACTGAGATAGAGTCGCTCTTATCTGCAGCACAAAAGTCAGAGATACACTCCATTTACTGCTTTAAAGGATGTTACATTATTAAGCTGAAAAGCGCATATGCACTCTATGGTATCAAAGACGCACTACGTAACTTCCATCATCCAACTAAAGTAGTTGTATTTAGGGGGTAATTAATCCGGAAAGCATACTAAATGAATCACTTGCTTTTCGAGATGCAAATGAGGCAGCATCAGCAATTTTGTTATAGGAAAACACCAGAGATTGTGCTGGAATTTTGCATAAGCTAAATGTTTCTTGTGACAACCATGTGCCAATTTGATCAAAAACAAATAAGAACTTAGTTCTTAGGTATTGGTCGAATAGATAGGTTGGTAGGGTACTGAAAATCAGATATATTGCTCTAGTTTGCATTGTCATTTCAACAATACTTGGGAAGATTAAAGGCCAGCTGTTAAATAGCGTCACACCTGCTAAAGTTAGTAAACATGCTTGTAATGTAAAGCTTAAAGCAGTAGAGTCAATATCTTTAGTCTCAATATTGATTATACTGAAACTCGCTGTTAGCCCCAATGTAATCATTGCACCTAACCATTGCTGTGCTGTGACATAACTAACATATGTGTGTAAAATAGAATAATAATATGCAAATGGTATTGTGCCAAAACCAAGGACTGTAATGATAATTGCACTATATAAGAGTATGCGGTGAGATGAGGACCAGTAAAAGCTATTCCCTTCTTTTTGATAGCTGGGTAATGTATTTAATAATTTGTCAAGTTTGCCAGGCCTAATTATATTTATTGCGTCTGCTTTATGAGACATTAAGTTTTCAAATTTAGTATGATGATTGATTAACTGCAAATAATTGCTAATCCTTGCAAATGCTTGAATACCCACTGCGGTTTGTGCTGCCACCATTGCCATATCATATAAGCCCATGAATAGTAGCTGGCTACAAATAAGTGTTAATATTAGCATGAATGCTGCCATTGTGCCGCGATTTACTAAGTCCATTTGCATTTCTAAATCTTTACCAGTTTCATAGTTTTCAAGATGGTTGGCTAGTCGGTCAATGTGTTCAGCATTATGAGATTCATTCAATGCGCTTTGCGTGATATTTTGCTTGTTTTCACATACTTTGTTTTGTTTTGCAAGGTGCTTCATAAAGTAACCATTTATGACACCAAGTACTGCCATTGCTCCAAGGATATAGGGTCCTAAAATTCCAATGTACATCATAATTTCAAATGGCCCTAAAATTAGATTTTGTGTAAGGTTAAAATATGACTTGGGGATATTCATTAAGTTCCGATCAAACTTACGATCATCTTGGATACTTGGCATAACCCTGTCATTTGTAAAGTGGTCTTTTCTGCTACCAAATAAGGTTATTTTAACTAAGTTTATAACGCCATAAAATTCTTTCGTTCTCCATGTTCTTGATTTGTAAGTTATGAAGCAGATAAAGAGTGTTACAAGTGTATATTGAGGGAATAGGGCGTAAAATTGTGAAACAATGGGAAGGGCGCTTTGACCAGCTTCAATTAATTTGTATGCAGCTTGGTTAAGTTTATTTAATTGAACCACAAACTCCCTAAGGATCGTACCTTGGTATGTGTTTAGTGCCATATCAAGCGCGCACAGCCGAAAAAACGCCCTGAGTTTATGTATTCTCTCTGAGAAAGAAATCTTTGCTTCTGGTTCATCTGGGGCTTCAGTCCACAATACAAAAAATTGTAAAAATGGCGTAAAGAAGTTTTTCATTATTGCTCCAAATGTTGCGTATTACATATATTACATAAAATAGAGTTGTATGCAAGGTTACATTATAAATGGAAGTGCATGTGCTATATTACGAGACATATGGCCAATGCTTGATGCAATCTTTCCAATACCAACATGTGCTTTTTGTGGAAGCTTAGCAGTTTCTTTGGCAATTGTATTTGGCATATATGCTGCTTTATGCAAACCAACTAATGTTAATTGAGAGATAGTTGTTAGTAAAATATCTAATGAAAAAGCCATTGTTTGGAAGACGTGTTGATCAAATATATACACAGATACGCAACCTGTGAATAGGCCAAGTGATAATAACGGATCAGCTATAAAAGTGGAAATGCTATATAGGTTATATAACGTAAATGCATAATAGCAGGCTGCCACCAATGCGGTCATAAAAATTATAGTAGCCAATGGCGTTGACGAGGCATGATTTGCATGAGTTGAGTCTGCTGCTATAAAGTATTGGTAAGTTAAGCAGGATACAATTATAAGCGCTATAACTTGGTTTATACTGACAACGGAAACAATGTTAAATATATTGAAGGGAATAGGCAGTGTAATATTACTCAAGCCAAATGCACATAGTATTGTAACTAAGTAAAGTAATACTCGTTGAAGACGACTTTCAAAATAGTTACCGCTGATGCTTCTTTCTAATTCATCAATCAGATTTGGGTCTGCTTTATTGATTGCTTGCCCAAATGTCTGGTTCCACTTTGCTTTATATTTTGTATAAATTGCAGCTTGCTTCACATAGTCTGAGAAATCCTTAAAGGCTTGATCTGTAATTTGACATGTTGTTAACATCCAAACAAACCCTGCAGTCGTTGAAAGCGTAATATTTGCACAAAAATACAGTGTTCCACAGGTGACTAATACACGCATTAAGCTATTAACAATATAATCAGATAATACGCCTTGTCCCTTTTCATGATAGCCTAGGGTATTTGCTGCATAGTGTGAAATGTCATTATAGGCATCCTTCATTGCACTAAGCGCCTGATGCCTTAGTAGCATATTAGGGTCATTGTTTATTACTGTTAGTAAGTCACGCATTTTTTTCTTAATTTCGTTATTAGAAATATTCGGACTGTTTAACATCACCAAAGCTTGATTATAATCATTTTTAATTTTCTCTGAACATGTTCCTAGCGCATCTATACTGAAGTTGGTTAATAAATCTTGTCTGATTTCTGCTGTGTCTGCATTCTCTACTGCTTCATACAAGTCAATAAGACTATTTAGATTAGCATTTACTGCATATATATCTGCTGGGAATATAGCTTGTTCTAAGGTTGTTTTAGCGTGTCTATACACAGACTCATCAAAAGGCATGTAAGTTGCAGGGCTTTCATCTAAAGTTATTTTTAAAGCATCAAGGCTTCTAACCATGCTTCGGATCTGTATATTAATTTCCAGAGCTGTTAAAGTTTTATCACATGCACTTTTGTAGTTATCCAGCAGGTTATGTACGACATTTCTGAACTTTCGAATACTATTTGATACTTTATTCTGTTCAGCCGTTGGGCCTTGTGTAAGTAAATTTGTAACAAATGCTGCAACCAGTAAAGCAGATAAAATAGGGAGTGGTAGTAGCATAATGTAGCAGTATGCATCCACAGCAACAAAGAGTGTCTTTTGTGTAAGATTGTAATAACTTTTCATCACATCCGTGTGGTCATTTCTTTCGGAGATTGCTTTTAGTGCTTGGCTATGCTCCTCAGACAATAGCTTGTGGTTATAAGATGTTAAATTGGATATTATTTTTTGCAACTTATCTGTAAAGTAGATATTTAAGTTTCTGTTTTGACGAAGAGTATAGTCTTTTATAAATGAAATTGTTAATGATATTATACTGTATACAATAATTAGCTTTGACGCATGTCGTGTTACTTTTCCGCTAACCGCTGCTAGACCGCTATTTTCAATAGTAGTAGCACCTTCTTTTATAACATTGCGTATAATAGCTAAAATGCCAACCAGTGTTTGTTTTTGTGATAAATTTGCTAGGATTTCAATGAAGCTTGCAAAATAAGTGTCTCTGATACGGCTGATTCGCTGAGGAAATGATGGTATGTCCCGGGGGTTATTCTCATCCTGTGTCCAAATTAAGAAAAACTTTGTTAATACCGATGCCATTTCTTCTGTCTCCATGTACTTGGGCCTAAATTATTGCAGTTTTTTCAAAAATCCGCAATATAATAATAAGATCTATTTAGTTTATCTATAATTATCATTGATACAATTTTGTCCATATAGGTATGGTAAGTTTTAACACAAATATTGATGAGAAAATAATATCATGTTATTGTTAAGCCTATATCAAATAAGGAGGTTTATGTGGTTGTGCAGAGTGAATCATCGCTAATCAAGTCATTAGAAGCTAGAGTATCAGAGTTAGAAGATAGGCTTACATTTTATGAGTTAGCACTAAAACAGTATCCACAACAAATATGGATTCTTGATGATCAGGGCGAAATAATTTTAACAAGCCATTCAATGAGTAAGATCGTTTCAAAAATAACAAACGTTGATTTACAAGATTTTTCAGGGGTTAATATTTATCAGTTAATTGCAAAAGTAGCGCCAAAGCCATTTGTTGAAATGATTCGAAGAAACGATAGTATTACAAGAGAGCGAGAAGGTACGATGGTATTTGAGGAAGTAGCGCAGATAGGTGGGGAGGTTAGAACATTTTTATCATATAAAAAGCGCTTTCTTCATTCAGGTAATAATCGGACTTATTTGCTAGGTATGTCAATAGATATCACGGAGCGAAAGAAAATGGAAAGTGATATGCTTGCAATGATGAATGATATGCAGTTAGCAGAAAAAACCAAGCGTACATTTATACAAAATTTTCGTCATGATTTAAAAACACCAATTAGCAATATCGTGGGTGCTGCTGATTTAATCATGCATAGCAAAGAATCAGAAGATATCCCCTTCTTTTTAGAAACAATAAAATCATCAGGCATGCAGCTAATGTCTCATATTGAACAATTAACAGATGTTTCTACTTCAAATAAAGCTGTGCTCCCGCTAGAGGTTACACCAGTGGATATTATGCAAGAGGTTCAAGCAGTAAAGTTAAGTCTTGAGGCAATTGCACGAGCAAAGCAGCTTACGATAAATTTAGATGTTAAGGCATCAGTTCCCACAAAGGTAAAAACAGACCAATTAAGATTGCATAGAATACTCGCAAACTTAGCAGGTAATGCATTAAAATATACAAACGAAGGAGGAGTGTCGATAGAAATCGACTATATTGAGACTTCTCAAGGAAGTGTTTTAGAAATCCATGTAGTGGATACAGGCGTTGGTATTGAAGATAAGTTTCAGCAACTCATTTTCTCCCCTATGATGAGAATAAGGAATGAGGGAAATGAGTCTGAAGGTGCTGGCCTGGGTCTTAGCATTGTGCGAGAATTCATCGACGACCTTTCTGGTCAGATCTCGGTAAGTAGTACGCTTAATGAGGGGAGCAGATTTGTTGTTATGATCCCTGTAGACTTAAAAAGTTAAGGGTTTAAATCATACCCCACTGAAAAGTTAACACCATACCCGTGATAGGATAAATGGTTTATAATACTAGAGACATCATTTTTATTATTCGAGCGTATTTGTTCATCGGAACGGTAGCCCTTGGGAGTAAGGCTTTTTAATACTTCAAACCGAGTATAAATGGAGTCTGCAACATAGTTTGTGATGGCAATACTACCACGAAGCGTATGAATATTGCCAGATGTAGCAAGCTTGTGAGAAAGGAAGTGTAGAATATTGACTCCAGCACCAATACTGCTAAATGCTGATAAGTTATAATCGGCATAAAAACCAGCGCTACCGTAGTGAAAAACATTTGTATTAAGATAGTTGACATTGTAAGTTGCTGACAGTGTATAAGTATAATTATCATTGATTGCTTTTTTTACATCAACTGAGAAATCAGCCATTGGAAAAAAGTTGTTAAATGTAACGACTTCACTATCATTTGATAGTGTTAAAGCTGTAAGGTCAATCCCTGTACGCACCCCAATTGTTGGGGTTGTGCTAGCAGCTAAGACGGTGCTTGGTATAATTGCTAGAATAAAAGAGCGTATTGTTAACATAAGTTTACTCCTAGAAAGTTAATTTAATGCATTTAGATTATATGATAGCTCAACCGAGGTTGAGTAGTTAATTAAGTCGTCGGGAATTTGATGAATGCCAAGATTGTTATCAATACTACGATAGATATACATAGGATATGAAGCATTCATACCAATTAATATCTTGATATCATGTGAAAGATTGATTGCGGTTGATAGACCAAGTGATGGTGTGTAGCCAGCGATAGAAAATGGTTTTATATATGGGCCAGAGAGGTCTAGCGTATACTGTTGTTTTTTCAAGCCAACTGATAACTCATAAGAAACCTCATTTATCTTATACTTGGTTATAAGTTCAATAGCGTTGCTATCTTCTTGGGTGACGATTGGTCTATGTATGCTTTTATCATTATTAGAGAAATTTCCTTTGATACTTGCAGCAACATGCTGGTTAAACGCTTGTTCAACTTCAATAGACCAGTATTGGTTTTGGTTTTGTACTCCAGGATTAAGGTCATATAAGTTACTTAATTGTTCAATATGAAGTGCGCCAAAATCTTTAGTAATTTGTATTGGTAGTATATTTGTATCTAGTGTGTTACCAATGCCAACCCATATAGCAGGCGCTACTGGTGTGGCAAAAGCTGGGGTTATAAGAGAAAATATTAATATAAGTATATACTGCTTTCTATCCATTGAGTCATCCATATGTTTCCTTTTGTGTAAAAATAGAAGTTCTCTACCTAGATGTCAACATTGTTAACACAAAAATATAAAATTTATTGCAAAGATGCTAGGTGTAGAAATAGTTTTCTCAAAATAAAGGGGGGCTAGATATCCTTCCTTTATCTTGAGGTATTTTGTTAGTGAAGCAGACGCTTTATTTTATTAATAAATGACTGTGTCTTTGGGTGTTGCTGTTGATTATCACGAATGCTCTCATCAAAGTCCTCAAGCATGATTTTTTGTTTTCGTGAAAGCTTAACTGGGGTTTCAACAACTATATGACAAATGATATCTCCAGTTTGGTTTGTTCTAACACTTTTGATACCCTTATTTCGTAGTCTTAACATGCTACCAGATTGTGTTTCTGATGGAACTTTGAGTTTTATTCCGCCATCAAGAGACGCTACTTCAACTTCCCCTCCTAAACATGCTTGGTAAAATGATATTGGAACTTGACAGTGTAGATTAACGCCGTCACGCTCAAAGAAAGCATGGTCTTTAACATTAATGTTAATATATAAGTCCCCACTTTTCGCATTTCGTATGCCTGCATCACCTTTGCCGGAGACACGCATTCTATCACTAGTATCCACACCTGCCGGGATGCGTAGTTTAATTTTGCATTGTTGATTATAACAACCTTTACCATGGCACTTAGTGCAAGGGTTATCAATAATTATTCCTTCTCCATGGCAACTTGGACAAACTTGCTGAACAGCCATAAACCCTTGTTGCATTGTCACTCGCCCAGCTCCCCTACATGTGGTACATGTTTTGGGGCGACTTCCATCTTTGCATCCAGATCCATGACAGAGATTGCAAGTATCTTTCTTTTGTATTGAGATTTCTTTCTCAATACCCTTCGCAGCTTCTTCAAGTGACAAGGTTAGTGTATAGGCAAGATCATCACCCTTAAAGCTCATGCTGGCACCTGCACTTGAGGCTCCTCCCCCTCCAAAAAAGCTATTTAAGATATCGTTGATATCTGGGAATCCCTCTTGGCCAAATCCTTCACCAAATGGGTTTTGTCCGGCAGCATTTGGGTCACCAAAATTATCATAAGCTTGTTTCTTTTGTTGATTTGATAATACAGAATAAGCTTCGTTAATTTCCTTAAATTTTTGCTCAGCTGCTTTAATCTCTTCAGGTGGTTTTCCTGCACATCTATCAGGGTGAAACTTTAGCGCCTTTTTCTTATAAGCTGATTTAATTTCTTTGTCAGTTGCGCTTTTAGATACGCCAAGAGTCTCATAAAAATCTTTTTTCATTTAGGTATGTCCTCAACAAAGTAAGAAGGGGGCATTGCCCCCTCTCTATACATTATTTATTATCTTCCACTTCATCAAACTCAGCATCAATAGGTTGATCATCATTAGATGAACCTTGCTCTGCATTATTGGATTCAGCTTTCTGATAAGCCTTTTGTGCAATATCACCAGAAATTTGAGAGAGCGCTTCACTCTTCGCTTCAATCTCTGCTTTATCTTTTGCTTCAAGTGCAGCTTTGAGATCAGAAATTGCTGTTTCTGCTTTAGATTTCTGCTCTGCATCAACATCATCACCAAGATCTTTGAGTGCTTTCTCAGTACCATGTACCAGCTGCTCAGCTTGGTTAACAGCTTGTGCAAGATCCTGGAATGCCTGATCTGCTTCTGCATTGTCTTGAGCATCTTTTACCATTTGCTCAATTTCTTCATCACTTAGGCCTCCAGCAGACTGGATTGAGATTGATTGATCTTTACCAGTTGCTTGATCTTTTGCTGTCACATGTAAGATACCATTAGCATCAATATCAAATGAAACTTCAATCTTTGGAATACCTCTTGGTGCTGGTGGAACATTCGTTAAGTTAAACTGGCCAAGTTGTTTATTTTGGCTTGCAACTTTACGTTCGCCTTGCAGTACTGTGATAGTGACTTCTGTTTGGTTGTCAGCAGCAGTTGAGAATACTTGGCTTGCTTTTGTTGGTATTGTTGTATTCTTTTCAACAAGAGGGGTCATTACACCACCCATGGTTTCAATACCTAATGTTAAAGGTGTAACATCTAATAATAAGATATCTTTTACATCACCAGATAGAACTCCACCCTGAATTGCAGCACCAATAGCAACAGCTTCGTCAGGGTTAACGTTTTTTCTTGGTGCTTTACCAAAGAACTTCTCAACACGCTCTTGTACTTTTGGCATACGTGTTTGACCACCAACTAAGATAACATCATCGATTTCATCTAATGATAGCCCTGCTTCATTTAATGCATCTTGGCATGGTGCCATTGTTCTTTCAATTAAACCACTTGTTTCACTTTCAAGTTTTGCTCTACTAATTCGAACATTTAAGTGCTTAGGGCCAGTCTTATCCATCGTAATATATGGAAGATTAACGGTATACTCTAAGTCTGATGATAGTGCAATCTTGCACTTCTCAGCAGCTTCTTTTACACGTTGTTGTGCTTCAGCATCTTGTGCTAAGTCAATACCGCTATCTTTTTTAAATTCTTGTAGAATAATATCAATGATTTTTTGATCAAAGTCTTCACCGCCTAAGAAAGTGTCACCACTTGTTGATAGTACAGCAAACTGGTGATCGCCATCAATTTGAGAAAGCTCAATGATTGATATATCAAATGTACCGCCACCTAAGTCATATACAGCAATCTTTCGATCACCTTTCTGCTTATCAAGACCATATGCAAGTGCTGCAGCTGTAGGTTCGTTGATAATACGCTTAACCTCTAGCCCCGCAATTTTGCCAGCATCTTTTGTAGCTTGTCTTTGCATTTCATTGAAGTAAGCAGGTACTGTGATTACAGCAGCATTTACTTCATGTCCTAAATATTCTTCTGCAGTCTTCTTCATTTTACTAAGAATAACAGCTGCAAACTTTTCAGGTGCCCACAGTTCTTCTTTTCCGTTAATGGTGACTGCTGCACGCACGTCTCCATTTTTTGCAGGCTTGATCTCATAATGAACTTGGCTGTTTTTTACAACATTATCAGTCATTTTATGCCCCATATAACGTTTTGTTGCGTAATAGGTGCCTTTGGCATTGAGTGAAGCTTGACGTTTTGCTTGCTCACCAACTAACTGTTTACCGTCTGCTTCAATTGCCACATAAGATGCTGTTGTTCTATCGCCTAAGTTATTCTCGATTACAACAGGTCCTCCACCTTGTAAAATAGAAACACATGAGAACGTTGTTCCCAAGTCTATTCCAATTACAACTTCTTTATTTGCCATGTCTATCTCCTCGTTTAATTTAGTTTCTATGGTTAATGTATGGACTGATTATAAAACCTCAAGAGTCTTGTGAAACTTTTTTTGAAACAATGACTTTTGCAGGCCTTAGTACGCGATCTTTAAATTTGTACCCCTCTTGTACAACATGTATGATTGTTCCAGGGTTATGCTCATCTGATTCTTGGCTTGTTAATGCTTCGTGTACATCATGATTGAAGTTTTCATGCATTGACTTGATGGGGGTGATGCCATGTTGTTTCAATATGACATAGAATTTATCTAGTGTCATTTCCATGCCTCTATAATGTTCACTTTTTTTATCTTCACAGTTATCTAGGCCAGTGGCTAATATGTCGCCAACATCTAATATCTCTTTAGCAAAGTCAGTAATTACATACTGCTTTTTAGTTTCAAACTCTCTTCTTAGCCGGGTGCCTAGATTGTGGTGTTCTGCAAGCAGGCGAGTATTTTGGTCTTTTAGCTTGGTAACCTCTGATTTTAATGTTTCAATCTGCTCTTCTAATTCATCGGTATTTCCTGCTGGTTTGAGGTCATCAGATGATACAGAAGCATTTTGCTTCTTGTCAGCAATTGAATTGTCTTTATTACTCATATTGTGCTCCTAAAATTAACTTGCGAAAATTGATATCTGGTTTTAATATAGTGGTTACTGGAAGATTCTCAAGAGGATACAATGTATTTTATTTCATTATTATCACAAAGGCGAAGTTTTTTATACTTGATTGCAATGACATCATTTACTATGGTTGTCTTTGGTTTACTGTATGATTACTTGATTCAAGAAACTGCATGTATTATTTGTTGGATGCAGCGAGGGTTACTATTTGCAATATGCATTAGTGCCTTATTATCTTTACGTTTTCGTATGCAGTCTTTAATTGTATTATTTTCAGCATTGGGGCTAATACTGGGGCTTCGCCATGCTTATGTGATATTATTTCCTATGAAAGTTACCCAGTGCATGCCTTTTGAGTTATTGTTTGATTTACCTGGGCAGATGTTTATTAGAGAGTTTTTAGTTTGGCTATCAACTATTGGTCGTGAGTGTACAATCGACATTAGTATTACAACCTATGTGTTGGTTCCAATATTGTTAATATATTATAGTTGGATATTGCTATATTATTTTCATTCTCATAGACGTTAATTTAAATCTAGATCAAAATGATCTAGATATTAAACTCTCACTTATTGTTTTTTCATATGCACCTTAATTTAACTATTCTAATATGATAGGTATTTTTAAGAATGTACTGGCTTTGCCGCTCTTAGTGAAAAATAGATGTAACATAAAGTATTCTCCCATATCTAATTATTGTGCGTAACTGCTATTAATTAACAGTTCAGTTGTTATATATAGAGTAAATACGCAAGATGATAGAACTGACCCCTTTTTGCTTTCGATAATTATATCTGAAATAAGTATATGGTTATGCTGCAGCGCTCAATTTAGTATTTAACCCAATGGTAGTACTTGAAATAAGCTTAGCTCATAGCATAAGTCAACTAATTCTTTTTTTGTATTAAGGCTGTATTTGAATTTAATCCTTTCAAAGTGGCTTTCAATGGTTCGTTTGGATAAGAATAGCTTTTCTGCTGCTTGTGGGGCAGTGTACCACCTTAGTAGCCAATGCAAGCATTGAGATTCACGTTTTGTTAGCCCTGGGTAGTTTGGTGCAAATAAGCAGGTCTTATACCGATGCTTGCCATCCATATATTTGTAAAGTGTGTTAAGCGTCTGCATTGTGCTTGAGTTTCTGTTAAGTCTACTACCATAGGCGATTAAACCTAAGGGTTGTCCTTGATTACTTCGGGTACTCACATTGTTTGAAGTAAGTGTTTTTATTGCAGCCCGTAACCCCATGTTTTCTAATCGTCATGATCCTAATGGTGCGCTATAGTTGTAGTCAGTTTTTTTTACAAGGGGGGGGAGTAATCTCCTTAAGTAGTGCTTGGTAAATAATATTACTAAACATTGTGAAAAACCATCCGTACTTTATACGGGGTTTAATCATAGATGAGTTGATTACGATTGAGTTGACTTATTTTTGTTAATGATGCTGTTTCTATGAGTATTATAATGTTCTGCGTTAACTTACTACCTAACCTAATGATAGTGATTGGTTAAGTAAATACTTTAACTTGGCATGCAATACCCCTTTTTCTTGGCGCTGAGTTATCTGAGAATATATCTCACTAATCCACGGATTCCATACCAAATAAAATAGGATCACGCATGTTAAAAATATAGAAGAGAGTATATTTCTCTTAATACACTTAACTTTTGTAATCCTATAGCAACGTTTAATGGTATAGAATGTGAATGTGCCTAGCCTTATATCAAATGATTGTAAGGTTTAGGAGTCTGCGCTCTGAATGTTAATAGCGCTTGATTTTCCATTTGACCCAGTTTCAATTTCGAAGCTAATACGCTGATTTTCATTCAGTGTTTGCATACCTGCATTACGAACTGCGCTAATATGAACAAATACGTCTTCTACACCAGAGTCTGGTTTAATAAATCCGTAACCTTTGGTTTCATTGAACCACTTGACTATTCCTGTTTCCACAATATACACCTATTATGTTGTTAAAAAAATACTTACTAATGGTTGCTAAGAGTATGCTTCATTATCAGCAACATACTCTGTGTTGTTAACAAAACGATCAGAAAAGTAACAATTGTAATGTTATGCATTACTAATACATTACTACATGTATTTACAGAAATTTACCAGTAATTATTTCACTTATATGTAATAAACATGAAAATAAGCTAATAATAATCCATATTTAGCTAAATTTTCACCAATATTTTGATCAAGGTTATCACTTGTTAAGCCTGAAATGATTATGAATTGCATACAATGTCAAAAAAGTCCTTAAGGTTTCCGTTAAAATAACTGTTATCAGAACGGCATTATGTAGGCATCCTATATGATATTGTTTTATGTATAGACGAGCACATTAAATAGGCTAAAGTATACTGATAAAATTCATTTTCAATATTTTCTTCTTCATTATAGCTGGACAAAAATACGATGCCCTAAGTTCTAGCACTCTTTAAATAAGATGTGGAGTTTGTTCAGAATAGTTAAACTTTGTTCGAGAAGTGTAATCACGTCTTGCTAGTCATTTTTCATCATGCTACCATCAACTAACTTTATTCTGAGAACAAGAAATGGCACATTTTAGAGAAGTGGCACATGCTCATGGGGCTAGGAAGCTAGAGATGACAGTTAACGGATTGCAGGTAATACTAATGCCAAATCCTATTGCACCTGTTGCAGGTTTTCAAGTTACCTATCATGTAGGATCAAGAGATGAAGGGGTTGGCCATACAGGCGCAACACATATTTTAGAACACTTAATGTTTAAAGGTTCCAAAAACTTTAATAAAGAAAATAATAACAACATTGATCAGCTGGAAAATATTGGTGCAATTTTAAATGCAACAACATGGTTAGATAGAACAAATTATTTTGAGGTTTTGCCAAAAGCCTATTTAGAAAGAGCGATTGAAATTGAGGCAGATCGTATGCGTAATGCATTTATTGATGAAGAGGATCGTCAGGCTGAAATGACAGTTGTAAGAAATGAGTTCGAGCGAGATGAAAACAGTCCAATGTCTGCATTACATAAAAATATATGGTCAACAGCATATATTGCGCATCCATACCATCATAATACGATTGGTTGGTTATCAGATATTGAAAATGTCAGTATTGAGCGATTGAAAGAGTTTTATGATACGTTTTATTGGCCAAATAATGCGACAATAACGGTAGTTGGCGATTTTGATGAAAAAGAAGTGCTTGATCTAATTTATAAACATTTTGGGCGTATTAAAAAAAGTTCACATAAGATCCCTGAGGTTTATACCACTGAGCCAAAACAAGATGGGCCTAAGAGATTAATTGTTCGTCGAGTAGGGGAGCCAGGCGTTGTAGGTGTGGCATTTAAAACCCCCAAAGGACTTTCTGATGAGCATATGCACATCCAGTTAATTTCTGGTATTCTACAAATGGGGAAGTCAAGTAGATTGTATAAGCGTCTGGTGAGTAAAGGACTGGCATTATCATTATATGCTGAAGATTACCCAAACATTGATGAAGGGTTGTTTGTTGTCTATGCTGCATTAACACCAAAAGCAACGCATGAGCTAGTAGAAAATATCATTCTTGATGAGATTGATAAGCTTAAAACAGAGTTGGTTAGTGAAGAAGAGTTTAACCGTGTGAAGTCAATGATAGAGGCAAGCCAGGTGTATGAGCGTGGAAGTTTTTTTGCGAGCTTAAGCCAAATCAATGAAGCTATTGCAATAAAGGATTGGACATACTACCTAGACTATTCAAAAAGAGTTGCGAAGATCAAATTAAGTGATATACAAAAAACTGCACAAAAGTATTTGATAGCAGATAGCTCAACAACAGGCTACTTTGTGCCAAAGAAAGGAGATTAGGTATGAATATTCAAACAATCAATACAGAGCATTCAACTTACCATATATTAAAAACATCTCATGAGGGTTTTATTACAGGTGTTTGCTTAATAGAAGGGGGGAGTTTTCATGCAGAGTATGCCCAAAGAGCGCTTCCAGGGATAATGGCATCTATGCTGGGGTTAGGGACAGAAAACAAGAGTGAAGAACAAATAAATGAAATGTTAGAGTCACGTGGAGTAGAACTCGGCATATCAAGTACTCCTGAGTATTTGTCAGTAAGCTTTACGTGTTTATCAAAAGATATTGAGACCGTGATAAAACTAGTTATTGAGCAGGTTACTCAGCCAAGATTTGATAAAGAAGCATTTGATAATTTGAAATCTAGGGCATTGACAAAATATAGGGCATTAAAAGATGATACAGCATTTCAAGCTGCAGCAATGTTTTCTCATTTGGTTTACCCGCCTAAGCATGTATCTAGATCAGATATGCCAGAAGAGATTGTAAAACTTTTGGAGGACCTTAATTTAAAGTCTTTAAAAGATTATCATCAAGAATATTCTTCGATTCTTCATCCTAAGTGGATTGTTGTAGGGGATGTTGATGCAGAAAATATTGTTAATTTTTGTGAGTCAGTCAAGCCGGCGAATGTTAAACATATAAGCATGAAGCGAGAAGTTTTGTCTGCTTTGCCAATACAGCCAAATATGAAGAAAATTGTTGTCAAGGACAAGAAAAGTGTTGATTTAAGGATGGGGCATGCAATTGATATTGATGTACACCATCCAGACTATTTGCCCTTATGTTTGGCAATAGATGCACTAGGCGGCAGTTTTTCTGCAAGATTGATGCGCACTGTCAGAGATGAAGATGGGCTTACATATAACGTAGGAAGTCACCTTGGTGGGTTTGCGCCTCACCACCATGGACATTGGTGCGTATATGCTTCATTCTCTCCTAAGCTATTAGATAAAGGTATTATGTCGATTAAAAAGCAGCTAAGTATATGGATGAAGGGATTAACTGAAGAAGAGTTAAGTGAGAGAAAGCAGGGCATGATAGGCAAGCATACAGTTATGCTTAGTGATGCTCAGGTACTTGCACACAAGTTAGCTGCAAATGTTGAAAAGGGGTATGATATTGACTATCTGTATACATTTTCTGAAAAAGTTGAGGCAATTACACTAGATCAAGTCAATCAGGTAATTAAAAAGTATATATTCATTGACAAACTTTCATGTGTTTATGCGGGTAGTGTATAATGATATTGGCATGATGATTTAAAATAGTGATGAGTCATTGCGATCAAACATACAATATAGAAGAGCAATAATTTAGCTAAATTTATGTTAGATAAGGCGAAGATACCTTAATTATTAGGCGGCTTGGTTTGTTGGAGAAATACTGCGCCTAATTTCCTTGTAGACTTGTGCTTCGTCAAGTGTTAGTTATGGTGAAGCTTTAATTTTTAATAAAATACCTTGACTATATTTATGCCTTGTTGTACTGTCTAATTTAAGTTTTTATAGATAATAAGATAATGATTAACATTTTAAAAATAATTTTAGGTGTTTTTAACTTCTTCGCACAATTTGTGTTTTCGATGTTGCCAATTTGGTCAGCTTGTATCGTCGTGTCCCATAGATATAAAGCTGAGCTTGAGGAAATAAATAATATTGTAGTATTAGCACTCTTAACGATAATTTTTCCTTTTTTTGCTCCAGCTTTTGCCATCTTGCTATTATGGTTTCTTGATAAAGCAGATTTAAATAGGCTCGCTATTTGTTTAGAGTTCCTTTTTCTATCCTTTTTGTTTTTATACATGACTGCTAAGCTTCCTGTTCTAACTGTTGGAATAGCGATTCATCTTATGTATGCGTGTTTATTTGCTGGCTCAGATAGCACCTGGGTAAGAAGCTTGGTTATGGTTGGGTGTTGTTGTAACGTTGGGCTTGGCGTGTATGCGTTAGCTGTAAATGAGTCGGTAATAGCACTGCAGGCACAAAAAATAATTGGGCCTAAAGTAGCTAAGTTAGTAATATTGATGTCTGCAAAAGTATATGAAGGTTTTCAGGGTCTCAGTAAAGAAGTTACACCCGATAAGAAAGAAGAAATGAACTATATTCTCGCATAAATATGATCTATTGATATTCTGATATTGTTAAATCCAATAGCCATCACTAATTTTTATGCATCTTTTCTTTAGTTATTAAATATTATTGGGTGGGTATTTATGAGATGCGATGATCTATTACCCAAACATATTACTTTGTAAGTTATATAAGGGATTTGGAGAAATTTCGTGTTAAAAACTTCTAGTAGTATGATATATAAAACATTATGAAGGCACTCTGAGTGCCTTCAATACTCAGTATGCTAAGATGCTTTGTTACGCAGTGTATAAAACATCATTGCAGTTAAGCTAATAACTGTAGCACAACCTAAAGGAGTCGTGAACACTGAAGTAATTAATTCACGGAAATTAATGATTAGGGTTCCGATTGATATGCCAAGTGAAAAGTTTTCTGGACAAAATTTATAGTTTTTTAACATGATTAATCTTCTTTTTAATATTTGTATATTATCATATTTTTTTTCATGGGTCAACTTATTTTAGCCTTGATGAAAATATAAAATGTTCTACTGGACTGATAGTTTTGCGTAAGCACAGAGTAACCATTTGACACCATGCTCAGTAAATCTAACCTGTATTCTGCTATTGTCACCATCTTCTTCATAGTTTAATACAATTCCATCACCAAATTTTTCATGATTGACAGCTTGCCCTAGCTGAAAAGAGAAAGTCGTTTTTATTTTGGTGGGTTTAAATGACTTTTTAACACGAAGGTTTTCAACCTGTTCAGTAGGAATCTCTCTTATAAATCGAGAAGGGCGCTGGTACATTTCTTGTCCATAAAGCCTACGAGTTTCTGCATAAGAAATATATAACTTTTCTTTTGCGCGTGTCATGCCTACATAACAGAGTCGTCTTTCTTCTTCAACTTGGTTGTCGTCGGCATGTGTCATTTTATGAGGAAACAAATCATCTTCAACACCTACGAGAAAAACAGCTGGGAATTCTAAACCTTTTGCAGAATGAAGCGTCATTAGTTGTATTTGTGATGATGCTTGTGTATCTTCATGAGTTTGGTCGAGCACAGTGTTAGATAAGAATTCATTTAAAGCATCTTGGATACTATCATATTTATCATAGTATTTAGCAGCGGTAATTAACTCTTTTAAGTTTTCGATTTTTGATTCTGTTTGATGGCTTTTTTGCGAGCTTAGGTGAGCAATAATTTTGGTCTCTTTGATTATGTATTCTACCAAAAGAGACAGTTGTGCAAATTCGTGTAAACTTTCTTGGATTAATTTAGAATAATGCATAATTGCTATTGAAGCTTTACCAGCAAGGCCACATTCTTGCGCTGATATAAAGAAGGGTGTCTTATGTGTTAATGCATACTGTTTAATCTTGTCTAAGCTCATTTTACCAATTCCTCTAGGAGGCTGATTTATACTTCGTTCAAATGCATAGTTATCATTAGGGTTAGCAATAAGTCTCAAATAAGCAATGATATCTTTTATTTCAGCACGTTCGAAGAAACGTAGGCCACCGTATACCCGATAAGGTAAGCCTTCATGGTTTAATTTTTCTTCAAAGACACGAGATTGTGCATTTGAGCGGTAGAGGATTGCGCAGTCATTTAAAGATAGCCCGGTTTTTGTTAAAGATTGAATTTGATCACAAACAAACTGCGCTTCGTCAATTTCATTATATGCTGCATAAAGTTTTATTTTTTCTTCACTTTTTATTTCAGTCCATAAAGACTTTTCTAGCCGCTTTGTATTTTGGCTAATAACCTGGTTGGCTGCTGCTAAGATGGGTTGTGTTGAGCGATAGTTTTGTTCAAGTCGTATGGTTTTGACAGGAGAAAAGTCGTTCTCAAATGAGAACATATGCTCAACAACCGCACCTCTCCAGCTATAAATAGATTGATCGTCATCGCCAACAGCTACAATACTTTGTTCAGGATGTTTTAGTAGAGATAGCAGTTGATACTGGAGCCTATTCGTATCTTGGAACTCATCAATCAATATATGCTTGAATTGCATCTGATACTGCCAACGAATATTTTCATGGTGTTGAAGCATTTCACTACAGCGAAACATGAGCTCAGTGAAGTCTAATAATTGGTTGTAATTACAGTGATTTTCATATGATTGGTATATCTCACTCAGTGTTTTTAAGAATACATTGCTCTTCTCAAAGCAATTGCTGGATCTCAAGCATTGCTCTTTCATGTTATTTATATGCCCTAGTGACTTTTTCACGGGCCATTGTTGATCATCTAACCCCATTTCTTTATGGATTTTTTTGATAATTCTTAGTTGATCATCTGCATCAATAACCTGAAAGTTAGGGTCAAGGTTGATATCTTTTGCGTGTATTCTTAAAAGTTTGTGACAAATGCTATGAAATGTTCCAGTCCATAGGCTTGCATGTTTTTGGTTGGGAAGTAGCTGTGTGACACGATGTTTGAGTTCATTTGCTGCTTTGTTGGTGAAGGTTACTGCGAGAACTTGATGCCAATGTGCTTGCCCTGTAATAATTATATAAGCAATCCTATGCACAATGGTTCTTGTTTTTCCAGACCCTGCGCCAGCTAAAACAAGTAGATTTTCATGAGTGCTCGTTGCAGCTTCTCGTTGCTCAGGATTTAATGTGTCTATTATATGCGTTATATCCAAAGTGATTCTCATAGATAAGTTATCCATACTATAAGGGGACAGGCATTAGATGTCTATATAAGATATTATCTTCATAGTACTAAATTGACCTAAAATTAGATTGTTGACTTATTGTGCCTTATATTTATAATAAAGCGTTATTCAATGAAATCGCAAATGTATAGTTTAAGGGATATTTATTATGTGCTGATGTGGATAAAAGATCTTATTGTATCTTTCTGTGCTAGCTGCTATTACTTCATTTTTTCTACTCAGGAGCGTAAGTCGTGTTGTCATGACAATCATTGCTGTAGCTCAGAGGTTTTTAATGGCAATACAGCCTTTCGATACGTTTATGTATGTTAATTTTAAACATAGTAAGAGAGATGGGTGTGTGCTTGTTCATTAAAAGCACCCAATGTATTAATCAGTTATAAAATAGCAGTTGATTTTCGCCACAGTTCCCTTGCAAGTAAGATTAGTTAAGTATAACAGCATTTGACTATTTGGTGCACTATTTATAAATCATTAGAGTTCCAGGCAGCTTAAATGTAGCGTGTTTATTGACAAGTGGTTATATTTTAATATAATTAAGTAGGTTTAAAGGCGTATAAAAATAATGGAAACATCAATAAATAATGGTTTGCGGACTAGCATTTATAATGCTCTTTCTTGGGTAATTAGCGTTATTAAGTCTTTTTTCTTATATTTATATAATTGGTTATTTCCTGCTAAAAATAGTGTTAATGTTGATTATGTAGATATTTACAATGCATTTGAGATTAAAGATCCACCAATGCCTTTTGGAGTGATTTGCGAAAAATTTAATCCTATAGATAAATGCCAATTATATTCTGGCCTGCCTAAAAATAATTCATCGGGATGAACTAGTCTTGCTATTACAGTATAATAGTGATGCGGCAATTAGCGTGGCTCTCGCTTCATGCCCCCAGCATTTAAACCAAGTAGAAGAAGGGAATTAGCCAAAAATTGAAGAACTAGATGAGACTACATTGCTAATTACAAATGCTTAATAAGCTTGGCACACATCCCATAAATCGTTAAAATAGCTTATGGGTTTTGGGAGTGATGTGTGAATGTAAGGCGTTATACATATTGGGCACTATCCTCATGCATCTTTTTTTTGATTAGTGCTAATGTTAACTATTTACTACCAGTTAGGTATGTGTTTTTTGGAAATGATGCTGAGAGTAAGGTTTATCCGATCTCTACAGTTCGTGGCTGGGAGTTAAAGATACAAGAGTGGGACTGGGTTAGTAGCTATCGCATGGGGTGGCGGTTTCCTAGTTCCCTTTTTTTATCATTTGAAGCAAAACACCCAGTTGCTAGGCAGCCTAATGGAATGTATGTTGCAAAAGATGGTAGTTTATTTCATTTAAATGGTTATGATCTTCCACTCATGCAATTAGATGTCTCATCGATTCATTTGCCTCAAAGTATGATGTTGATTGAAACTTGGCAGGAGTGGTTGGAGATAGGTAAACTCTCTGAATCAATATCAGGGCTGATCCAAATAGAGACAAAGCGAGGGGACTGTTTCTATCTAGAGGATCTAAGTTCTTCAGTAGACTTGGAATTGTTAAAGCAATGGTTAAGCCTGCAAAAATTTCCTCAACAGTGCTATATTTTATCAAGTGAAGTATTAAGTTGTGAGCAGCGTAAATAATCGAATTAATTAAGGATGGAGTAATGCTGTTATCTTGATAGTATTTGCACATTGCCATATATTTTGAGACATTAGGTGAAAAGGAGTGAGTAGAAGGGATGTCCGTTATACAACAACATTTAACTGTTATAGATTTTGGTTCAAATAATGCAAGGATGCTGGTAGTAGAAGATTCAAGCTCAGCGAAAGTATTAGCGTATGCAAATGTAGAAGCACAAGGTATTAGTCATGGTGTTATTGTTGATTTAGATAAAGCAACAGAAACTGTTAATAGGTTGCTAAAAAGCATTAAGCAAAAAATAGATATTCGTATTCAAAAGGTTTATTGTTCAATATCTGGAGATAGTATTAGTTCTGTTAATTCTCACGGCGTTGTGAAGATACGCAACCAAGAAGTGACAAAATATGATGTTGATGACTTAATTGCAACAGCACAAGCTATTGCTTTAGATAATCAAGTTGTGATGCATATGCTGCCTCAAGAATATAAAGTGGATAATCAGTCAGGGGTTTTAGATCCATTAGGGATGTATGGTGTTCGACTGGAGGGTAATTTTAATCTAGTATTAGCTGATCAGGGCGTTAGTCAAAATATGATCCGGTGCTTGGATCGAGCAGGATTAGTTTGCCAGGCATTAATTTTTACACCGATTGGACTTGCAGAAGCTGTCTTAACAGAAGATGAAAAACAGCAAGGAGTTGTGCTTGTGGATATTGGTGAAGGTACAACTGATGTGACTGTATTATTCCGAGGTGTTGGTATATATTCTTGCTCTATTCCAATAGGCGGGGGTGCGGTTACACATGATATTGCGCACAAACTACAAGTAAACAACCAGATGGCAGAAAAAATTAAGATTAATTTGGATAAGGAGAGTCTTGATATTGATTATGATGAGATTACAACAGTGATTGATGCTAGGTATGCACAAATATTCAAGCTGATTGAGAGAGGGATTGCAAAAGCTGGTTTGAAGCAATGTATAAGCCGTGGTTATGTATTATGTGGTGGGGCGACGCAATATAGTGATATCTTTGGTATTATTGAAAGTGTGTGTATGCGTCCTGTGAGGGCTGGAAGTTTATTACAAGATCGTAATGTAGAAATGACTCAAGCTTGGTTAGGATCTGCAGGGCTTGTATACTATATACAACAGCAAGGTGGACAGCAATTATTCAATAGTAATAATCCTTGTCGGAGGGCTTTTAAAATGTTACAACGCTGGTTAGAGCTATATTTTTAGGAGAGAGATGTGACGTTACAAGGAGAACTAAAAGGGGCAAATATTATGTTATGTGGTGTTGGCGGTGGTGGGGGGAACGCGCTAGAGTCAATGTTACAAGAAGGTATCCCTGGTATAAGCTTTATTGCAGCTAACACAGATGTTCAGGCTCTAAAAAAGTTTGAGGTATATGGGTCGGATATGGAATTAATTCAGCTTGGTGAAAAGCTGACCAAAGGCCTTGGTGCAGGTGCTGATCCAGAAGTGGGTAAAGAAGCAGCTTGTGAGACGTCTGAATTAATTCAAGCCACAATAGCCGGCGCTGATATGTTATTTATTACTGCAGGTATGGGCGGAGGTACAGGTACGGGGGCTGCGCCACAAATTGCAAAGATTGCAACAGATATGGGAATTTTAACTGTGGCAGTTGTAACGAAACCCTTTGTCTTTGAGGGTGCTAAGCGTATGCAAATTGCAGAACAAGGTATTCAAGAGTTATCACAGTATGTTGATTCATTGATTACAATACCCAATAATAAGTTAATCTCAGTACTAGGGAAAGAAGTCACTTTAATGAGTGCATTTAAAACAGCAAACTCAGTGCTGCTGGGTGCAGTTCAAGGGATATCAAATTTGATTACGCACTCAGGGCTAATTAATGTTGATTTTGCAGATGTCCGGTCGGTGATGAGAGAGACAGGTATGGCAATGATGGGAACGGGGGTTGCTGAAGGGGAAGATCGTGCAAAACAAGCAGCACAAGCAGCAGTTGCCTCACCATTACTAGAAGACTTGGATGTATATGGTGCAAAAGGTGTGTTGGTAAATATTACAGCAAGTTCTAGTATGTCTATTGGGGAGTTTGAAGAAGTTGGTTCATTAATTGGTGACGTGACTTCTGAGCGTGCAAACGTTGTTATTGGCACAGTAATTGATGAAAGTATGGAGCAGTCATTGAGGGTGACTGTTGTTGTCACAGGGTTAGATAGCCAAAGACAAGAGATTGATTTACCAAATAAGGCAGACTATCAGCGGATGAATGCAAAGCCTGCATATGTTGCAGATAAGCCAACAGAACAGCCAGTTCTACCTAAATCTCAGCCTGCAGAAGTCGTGCAAAAGCCTGTTGCTAGCCCTAAGCCTGTAACAAAAGAAGACTCGTATTTAAATATTCCTGAGTTTTTACGAAAAGTGGAAGAAGATGAAACTATGGTCGAATAAGGTCTCGATTACGATATCGAATGATAGTTGATGGCGATTTATCGCCACATCTTCCAGTTAAAATGGGAAAATCAAAAGTTGATAATAGCTCTTTGTGTGTTTTTATTGGTGGGCGTCCAGGTAAATTGGCACTTGTAGAAATTAAAGGCTCTGATAAGTTACTTAGTAGATCTTTTGTGGGTGAATGAGAAACTAGACGCATTGCAACTTCATTACTCGGGCTAAGTAGCTCTCTAGGGACAATCTTTGAAGCTTGAAATAGCCAAGTTGTTGGCGCTGTTGAATTGAGCTCTTTTTTAGATATAGGTTCATCAATCCAATTAAGATGACTCTCCCAGTTTTCTATGATAAGAATAAATTGCCTTTTTCGCTTTTTTAAAGTTAGTAAGCGACTGAGTGCTTCTTGGTTTGAAGGCAGGCAACCAAGGCCATATACAGTATCAGTTGGATAAATGAGTATCCCACCTTGGGTTAAATGGTCGCATGCTTGTTCTGTATTAAGCATCAGCTTCAATCTTATGTTTACACTCTGGACACTCTACAACTCTACCTTTTTTTAGAATCTTTTCAGTCATGATCGGCCATTCACAATTAGGACATTTTTGGTTAAGTGGTTTATTCCAAATTGCATATTTGCATTTAGGATAGCCAGGGCATCCATAAAATACTTTTCCACGTCTTGATTGTCGCTTGATAAGTTTATGCTTTGTACATTTAGGACAAGTTACATCTGTTATATTTTCGGGCAGTGGTTCAGTATGCTTGCACTCAGGGTATGCACTACAGCCAATAAAGCCACCGGTAGCCGTATGTTTCTTTACAAGTGGTTTACTACATTTAGGGCAATCTCTATCTATTTCTTCAGGCGCATCTTGTGGTGCATCATTTAGTGGGCGTGTATAGTTGCAATCAGGGTATTTACTACAGCCAATAAATTTGCCGTGGCGGCCTAACTTTAATAGCAGGGTTGCTTCACACTCTGGGCAGCTTTCATCAAGCTCCTCACTAGTGACATCGCTTCGTTTAACTTCTTTACTTATCGTGTTAATTTGTTCGTCTAATGCCGTCCAGAACTCACGCAAAAGATCTTCTTTATTTTGCTCACCTCTCGATACTGCATCTAAAGCATCTTCCATTTTTGCGGTAAATTGGTGGTCAATATAGGTTGCAAAATAAAGGGTCAGGAATTTGTTAACAACATCACCAACATCTGTAGGGATAAATTGCCTTCCTTCTGTTTCAACATAATTTCTTTTCTTCAGTGTGCTAATAATAGTAGCATAGGTTGAGGGGCGCCCTATACCGAGCTCTTCTAAAGACTTTACTAAACTGGCTTCGGTAAACCTAGCAGGAGGCTCTGTAAAGTGCTGATGAGGTTCAACCACCATGATTTCAGCACCATCATCTGTTGTTACATTTGGTAGCTTTTGGTCTTTACTTTGTTCTTCTTCATAAGCTTGTAAGAAACCTGGAACTTTAATAACAGACCCTGTGGCTTTAAAGGTATAGCAACCAACTGCAAGGAAAATTGAGGTGCTATCAATTTGTGCAGAGATCATTTGTGATGCTAATGTTTTAGACCAAATTAACTGGTACAGCTTGAGCTGATCATTAGATAAATATTTTGTAATTTTTTGAGGAGAAAGATTGAAGTCTGTAGGGCGAATTGCTTCATGAGCTTCTTGTGCATTTTTAGTTTTGGTTTTATATTCTCGAATTGTATCAGGTACATGATCCTTGCCATAAAGGTTTTCAATACATGATCGAATTTCAGGTATTGCTTCTTGGGCAATGGTTACAGAGTCCGTACGCATATAAGTTATTAGACCAATATGGTCACTCTCAATATCAATACCTTCGTATAATTCTTGTGCTACTTTCATGGTTTTCGATGTAGGAAACCCAAGTTTATTAGATGCTTCTTGTTGCAATGTTGACGTTGTAAAAGGCGCTTTAGGGTGTCGACTACGCGTTTGAGATTTTATCTCACTTATACTTGCTAAGTTCTCAGATTGAATTGCTTTTAAATGTGTTGTTGCAGTTTCTTTATTTTCAATTGCAAATTTATCAAGTTTTTCTTGATTAATTTCACAGAGTGTAAATGGAATATTATGCTTTTTGATCGTAGCTTGTGCAGTAATGGACCAATATTCTCGAGCTTCAAAAGCATTGCGTTCATGCTCACGTGTTACAATAAGATTTAATGCAGGGCTTTGCACACGACCGGCTGAAGTTCCTGGTTTAATCGTTCTCCACATTAGAGGCGATATATTAAAACCTAACAGGTAGTCCATGGCTCTTCTTGTTTGTTGTGAATCAACAAGGCTCATATTGATTTCCTTTGGGGTATCAATTGCCGCTAATATCGCTTTTTTGGTGATTTGATGGAAAGTAGAGCGTTTGACGTCAAGGTGATCAATGACCTTTTTTTCTTTCAAGTATTGGCAAATATGCCACGCAATTGCTTCACCTTCTCGGTCGGGGTCAGTTGCCAATATAAGAGTTTGAGACTTTTTAGCAGAAGCAACAATTTTGTCTAAATGCTTTTTGTTTTTATCAACAGGTTGATAGTTCATGTGAAAATGGTTATCAGGCTCAACAGCGCCATTTTTAGGTATTAATTCAAATACATGCCCAAAAGATGCTAATACAGTATAGTTTTTGCCAACAATTCTGCTAACTGTTTTTGCTTTCGTAGGAGATTCAACAATAACAAGTGTCTGGTTCTTACTCACAATTCATTCCAAATGCTCTTAGTGGTGATGTTATAGCATGGAATTATCATAATTAGCAATATGTTTAATAATATTAGTCATATAGTAGTTTTGTATTGAGATACTACATCCTACAGTGTGTTAATTGATGCTTTTCGGATATAGTGACAAAATCTTATATTATTGGTTTGGCCTAAACGCTCAGAGTATTTCACCCAATTATCAAAATTGATAGGAGGGAAGTAAGTGTCTCCTTGGAAGTCATCATCTATATAGGTAATATAAAGCGTATTTGCAAATGGTAAGAACAGTCGGTATATCTCTGAGCCACCAATGACAAAAATGGGTTCATTTGCGGAGAGTTGCAAGATTTGTTGATAGTCATCAAAAACTTCAACACCAGGGGATGAAGACATTTTCTTGGAAAGAATAATATTGCGCCTATTAGGTAAGGGTCTTCCAATACTTTTATAGGTTTTACTACCCATAACAATTGTGTTACCTGACGTCAGTTTTTTAAAGTAAGCTAAATCTTCGGGAATATCCCATGGTAGTCCGTCACCGTTTCCGATCAACTGGTTTTTATCAAATGCTGTGATGAGTGATAACCGCATGGTTTTTGCCTAATGTTTTGGACATCGTAGCGAACTTTTAGTAACATGGCAATGATGATTAGTGTTCGAATGAGGTTAAAAGGAAGTCAAGTGTTAGTTAGGATGTTTTTTGTACTTAGTATGTTTCTCTCACCCTTTATACATACAGCAAATAGAATAAATATGTCAGAGGGGGTAACGCCTGTTAGTCATGAGATATATCAGCTACATATGTTGATTTTCTATATATGTTCTATTGTCGGTATCTTAACCTTTGGTGTTATTACATACACTATATTAAAGCATAGAAAGTCCAGAGGTGTGAAGCCTGCTAAGTTTCATGGAAACATATTGGTTGAAGTTGTGTGGACAGTAGTTCCATTGGTGATATTAATTGGGATGGTGTATCCAGCAGCAAAAGTTCTTCTGGATATGGATGATACCTCGAAAGCTGATGTGAGTGTTAGGGTAACGGGAATACAGTGGAAATGGAAATATGATTATTTAGATCATGATATTTCCTTTTATAGTAATTTGGCAACGCCTAGTGCACAAATTGAGGGATTAGAGCCAAAAGGAGAGAATTATCTACTAGAAGTTGATAAACCCATTGTTGTGCCTATTCATAAGAAAATTCGATTCTTGTTTACATCACAAGATGTTATCCATTCATGGTGGGTTCCAGAGTTAGGCATTAAAGTTGACGCAATGCCTGGATATATCTCAGATGCTTGGGCTATAATTGAGAAGCCAGGTATCTATAGAGGACAGTGCACAGAGCTTTGCGGTATGATGCATGGTTACATGCCAATTGTATTAGAAGCTAAAACACAAGAAGATTATGAAGCTTGGCTTAATAATAAAGGACAAGATATGGATGTGGCTGTTGCAGGGGATATTGGGACTATGCAGTTACCTGCACTAGAGCCTATTGACTTTGATGATTTACCAAAAGTAATGGACAAGGGGCTAAGTATATATAAGGCGAATTGTACTGCATGTCATAAAGATAATGGGCAGGGCATGCCTCCAGTGTTTCCATCATTTGTGGGAACAAGCATTGTCATAGGTCCACCAGAAGAGCATATTAAGATATTGTTACTTGGGGTTCAAGGTAAAGCAATGCAGTCTTATGCTGATCAGTTATCTGATGAAGAAATCGCTGCTGTTATAACCTATGAGAGAAATGCGTGGGGTAATGATGATAAAGAGAAGTATGGAGAGTATGCAGGTAGTATTGTTACACCACAGATGGTCGCGGATATGCGGGTGGAGTTAGGTTTGAAAGAGGGACGAAAATGAAGAAAATAGGTTACTGGTTGTCAACAACAAATCATAAAGATATCGGCTCATTATACTTGTGGTTTTCTCTATTGATGTTTTTAGCAGCAGGTGTAATGGCTTTATTGATTCGAGTAGAATTATCACATCCAGGAAGGATTCTGCTTGAACCAAACTTATATAATCAAATGGTAACAATGCATGGTTTGATTATGATTTTTGGTGCAATTATGCCAGCTTTAGCAGGTTTTGCAAATTGGCAAATACCAATGATGATTGGTGCTTCAGATATGGCTTTTCCCAGGTTAAATAACTGGAGTTTCTGGTTGCTACCAGTTGGATTTGGATTGATGGGGAGTACATTATTTATGGAAGGAGGCGCACCTAATTTTGGTTGGACGATGTATGCGCCTTTATCAACAACCTATGGACCACCCAGTACAGACTTTATGATTCTTGCGATACATGTGTTAGGAATATCGTCTATATTGGCATCGCTCAATATCATTGCAACGATTATTAACTTACGCGCACCAGGTATGACGTATTCAAGAATGCCTATTTTTGTATGGAGCTGGTTGATCACATCATTTTTGCTATTAGCAATTATGCCGATACTTGCAGGCACTGTTACAATGTTGCTGACTGATAGGCATTTTGGGACTAGCTTTTTTGCAGCAGCAGGTGGGGGAGATCCCTTGATGTTTCAGCATTTATTCTGGTTTTTTGGGCATCCTGAAGTATATGTATTGGTCATGCCTGCTTTTGGTATCATATCTGAAATTATTCCAACGTTTAGCCGAAAGCCTTTATTTGGTGCAAACCTAATGATTTATGCGATTGCCTGTATTGCTGTATTATCTTTTATAGTATGGATTCACCATATGTTTGTGACAGGCGTTAGTGTTGGCGTAAAAATATTCTTCATGTTTACGACATTGCTGGTTGCTGTTCCAACTGCGATTAAAGTGTTTAATTGGACAGCAACTATGTATAAAGGGGCATTGACATTTGAAACACCGATGCTTTTCTCAATAGGGTTCCTATTCTTATTTACGCTTGGTGGGCTCGGTGGCCTAATGTTAGGTATTGTACCTGCGGACTATCAATATCAAGATACTTATTTTGTCGTGGGTCATTTCCATTATGCAATTGTCACAGGCGTTTATTATGCGATCATTGCAGGTGTATATTATTGGCTACCAAAATGGACAGGTAGAATGTACTCTGAAACACTAGGTGCTTGGCATTTTTGGTTAAGTACAATTGCTGCGAATTTAACATTTCTACCTATGCATTTTTTAGGGCTTGCGGGTATGCCAAGGCGTATCCCTGACTATGCATTACAATTTGCAGATTTTAATCAAATTGTAAGTGCTGGAGGCTTTTTATTTGGTATTGCACAACTCATCTTTGTATACGTATTAATAGAAAATGTGTTTTTTAAGAAGGGGAAAAAAGCAGCCGCTCAAGTGTGGGAGTGTGCAAAAGGCTTAGAGTGGACACTTGATTCACCAGCGCCGCACCATTCATTTTTAACGCAACCTGTGGTCACAAAAAGTGTCCATGAGTGGGATTAAATTATGGTTTTGCATATACAAGCTTTAATCACTACACTTGCAATGATTACTTCGGTGTTAATGTGGGTGAAGGGTGTTTTTGGTGCAAGTGCTATATTCACGCTTAGTATTATTGCTGTCTGCTATGTTACATATGGTTGGTTGCAAGAAACACTTCGGCAAGTTAATACAACTAAGCGCCATGGATTATACTTAGGCGCATTTGGAATTGGTATGTTTCTATTCTCTTATGCAATGGTACCTTTGTATCATATTCTATGCCATGGAAGTGCAAGTTTATCTGATGCAGCATCTAACCATAATGTAAGCATAGATGTAATGGTGGAAAGTTATCGATCATTACCTTTAGTAGTCCATACTTCTAAAAAAAGAGTCAAGCTATCATCACATGGTCATGAGGTGGTTTATTTTGATTTAGAAAACCGTTCAGGACACGCGTTAGATATTAAGTTAGTAATTGCTAGCAATCCAAGAACAATGAAGCCATATTTTGGGCTGGTAACACCAGACGAAATCCATTTGTCACCCTGGCAGAAAACGTCATTTCCTGTAGAAATAAAGTTTGATGGGAATATTCCTGAAGATTTGTGGGATAGTGCATTACTATTCTTATTTCAGGATGTTAATGGTGTTGGAGAACTTGGAAAAAGCAACGCTTGGGAAAAAATGCATGGTAAGGGTTATAAAGATGGGGTGTTTTGATGGAAAATGATGTGCATATTACGCCACCTAGTTATCTTCCAATTATTGGATCGGTGGCATTTTTGATTTTAATGATTGGTGTTGGAAACTGGCTTCATGGTAGTCATTCTGCACTATTTGCCGTGTTCTCTGGTATGGCGCTATTAACCTATATAGTTGCGAGATGGTTTTCAGTTGTGATCAAAGAAAACAAAACAGTTTTGGCAGGCGATGCGGTATTAGATCGCTCAATGCGTTGGTCCATGATATGGTTTATTTTTACAGAGTTTATGTTTTTTGCGGCATTCTTTGGCGTTCTATTCTATGTGAGGTCATGGGTATTGCCACAATTATCAGGCTTGGTTGAGCGTAAGGTTATGACGCATACATTACTTTGGCCAACATTTAAGGGTGGCTGGCCATTGATGACAACACCTGATCCCAATATAGTCACTCCACCTAAAATGGCCATGTCTGTTCGTGGAATTCCTGCATTTAACACAGCGGTTCTACTATTAAGTGGTGTAACGATTACTATATCGCATTTTTATATCATTAAAGACAAGATGGTATCAGCAAGAAAGTGGATGTTGGCAACGGTATTACTTGGTTGCTTGTTTCTATTTATGCAACTGGTAGAGTATGGGCATGCGTATCAAAATGGATTAACGTTTAGTTCTGGAATATATGGTAATATATTTTTTATGATGACGGGGTTTCATGGGTTGCATGTTTTGATTGGTTCAATTATTCTAGGGGTCATTTATGTAAGGATGCGATTAGGGCATTTTTCTAAGTCTTCACATTTTGCATTTGAAGCAGCAGCTTGGTATTGGCACTTTGTAGATGTTGTGTGGTTGGCGCTATTTGTGTTTGTATATTGGATATAGGAGGAAGTAATGAATAAGGATTTAAAGGACAAGGCTGAAGCTTTATATGACTCTCTTGCTGATCCAATGGGGGTATTATGTGGGCAGTTTACAACAGAAGAAGTTAATGAACTAGAGGCAAATAATTTAGCCTACTTTTTAGCAGTTATTGTCGCAAAGAAATTACCAGAAGAGTATGAGGCTATAACAGATATAGGTAAACTCATGCTTCATGAGAAGCATGTTAAAGATAGTGTGTTTTGGTTATTTACTTTGCAAGGCTATGAAGAAGAAGCTATAAACCTATGGCAATATTTAGGGAATGATATTAGTCGCGTAATGTATCGAGAGCAGCTTGGGCTTCATTGGTTCTTATTGAATAAATCCAGGGAAGATTATCGGTTGTTAATGGAGCAACGATTACAAGGTAGTGAGCAGGATAATCATGGTGAGGTTTTTACGGGTTTTAGTTTGTACAGCCATCTGCAGTCAGTGTCATCATCTGTGATTTCTCAATGCTTGCCTGAGGTGTTTAATAGTTTATATGAAGCTTCTCGTTTAAGAGAGGCGTATAAAGAAGAAAATGTTGGACGGTATCTTTTTGATACATTTCATATTGTTGATATTTTGCATGAGCAAAATTGGGGTGAGTTATTAACGCATGAAGATGTTTCTTATGGTGATATTATTAAATACATTAAAGAAACAGGTTTGAGTGCTAAAGATGTTAAACATACAAGTTACGCGTTATTAGATATTTTATACCGTAAGCAAGGCTATTGCATCAATTCTGCAATAAAAATTGATGGTTGGGAATGCATCCCTTGGGCTTTAGAAGATTCTGAAGTAAATAATGATGATGTTCCTGAAGCGTATAGGGAGGCTTATGATGCGCAAATAAGTAGATTGTCATTTAATAAAGCGGATCTCAGTTATTTGCAGGCAGTTAACTTATTGGAGTTTAGCACTTTGATTCATGAGCCACAGGTTGCAGATACTGTTGTTGAAAACTTTAGTGCTTTTGATTCTATTCGACAAGGTGTTTATTTGAATGCAGGCTTATATGCCAAAGATGCGCCAAATGTTCCTAGTAGTTTCAAATATGATAGTGCCATTAGAGAATTTTTAATCGAAGGAAGAGATTTTGATGATAATATTATAGCTGCGCCTGAAAATATATTAAGGGTGTTTTTAACATATTGTGCAGTTGACTATGATGTTATTGTGACAAGTCTAGGGCGGTTGTTATCATCTAATCAGTCCAGTTGTTATCATGCGCTTTATTTAATTATAAATAACACGAGAGATTTTAAAACATATTTATCAATGCTTAATGTTGATAGTTATAAGTCAAATAATGATATACAAGGAAAAGTAAAAAGTAGCTTGATATCTGCTTTAAATAAAGAAGCATGCTACCGGTTGAATTATTATAGGGTATGGACGGCTATTTGGGGAGGTGTATGGGGGTATTTTTGGATATCCAATTCCGCATTAATGTTTTTATGGTTATTTCCATTAGTCAATTGTATGCATCAATGTGCAGATGCGCAGCTTATAATTTCTCATAATATGGCAAAGTTTTCTGTGCAGCCTAAAGAGCCTAATGATAACGTACATCCAGGGTTAGCTTTATGATACTAGGACATGGTGATAAAGGTGCTATAATTAGAGAACCGCATAATCATACAGGCTGTTGTGGTCATGGGCACTCTCATTGTTGTAATAATAATCAATATGTTGTTGTTAATGGTAAGCTTGTGTATTATAAATTTGCTGCAGACGGTAGAGTCAATGTTGCGTCCTTGCATGCTTTTTCTCAAGAAGAAAGATCACAGTTTGTGAAAAATTATCACTATAAAGATGAGTCACCTAAGATTACAGGGTATGTGAAAAGTGTCTTATTTGTATTTACTATATTCCTCATTGTTTCAAGTATTGGTTCGTTTATAGGCATTGGTAGTGGTTTGGAGTTACTATTAAATGAGTTAAGTTTGATTGTAATCATATGGCCATATGTTTTAAAGCTGACAACATCATCTAAGTTATCACTTGTTGCAATGGCTGCAGCAGTCTCTATACTAATCATCAGTCCTTTTAGCATAGCATTTAATACAATGTTGGCATTAATCGTGATGGCGCAATCATTCCACTATTTAATTAATGATGGGGATGTAAATTATGGTGATGTGCTAGCGGTGGGTGCTTGGCAATTAATGGTATGTATGTGTGCGAATTATATTGCATTGCCTTTTATCTTACTTGCACCAATTAGTGCTATATATGGAATTATTAACGTGAACAACCCACATTTGAACTGTAGTTTTGCATTAGTGATGGTGGTTTTGATTTCGATGGGGGCTGCATTACTATCTGCTCTATTGGGTCTTGGACATGTAGTTTGTTTACATGACGCAGTCATCGCTGCAATGATTGTGTTTATGAAAGACATTGCGATGCATACTGCGCAGAATGACTTTCCTTTTGTTGCTTTTGCACATAGTCAAAAACTAACTACGGATATTAGCTTGCTGGATGCATCAGATAATGTGGTCATTAGTCTAGATCAGTGTACAACTGAATCTTTGGTTGGTAGGGGAGTACTGACGATGGGCATAGAGGAAGGCTCATTGCATGAAAAGAAATACCCACTATCTGCATTCGGCAATATTATCCCCAAAGGGGCTATTGTTGAAAATGGTGAAATTCTCGGCATACCCATGACTAAACAAGAAAATAATATATCATCAGAGTTTGACTCACTTGTTATGTATATGGTACCAGCTTGTTTTGTGCTGACATTTCTTGCAAGTGAGAGTGTGTTTTTGATAACTGGAAGCGCTACTATTGCATTAATTGTTGGTTTGCAAACATTATTGGCCGCATGCCCTTGCATCTTTTTAATTGTTCCTTATATGGAGTACCGGGTTTCATCAATACTTGCAAGTAGCTTACATGACTCGCATACGCATTATATGACACCAACGGTCAATTTTAAAAATAAGATTATATCAGCACTCATGTGGCCAATAATGGCTTTGGGGACAAGGTGGGTATGGGATCGTACAAGAACTACACATTTTCCTCAAAGTAATACTACCGAAGCAAGTCCTTATATGTTTTCCCAAGGGGCAAAAGACTTTATTAGTTATATTAAAGATACATGTGGCACTAAGCTAATGTATTTCATTTCTGGTTCGGGTGAAGAGCGTAATGAATCATATATTAATGATTTAGCAAGTGTAGGCGTCTCAGAAAATATATATGTAAGTGCTCAGTATGGACAGAGTTGCTGTAATAAACTGAAAGGTTTTAATCAATATATTTGTAGTCAGCAGGAAAAAGAGAGTGATGCTTTTTATGTGTATTTTGGTGATGGTGATAATGATGTAAAAGTAATGGGTATTCCACAGGTATTTGGCGTTGGTATAGACCCTACGCCAAAAGTAGCTGGAAAGACAACTTTAAATATATATAGTTGGGAGCCTTATGTAGGAAATGCATCACATTTATACAAAATCATATCATTTGTTAAAAGTTCGCAATTGTTTTCAACCGCTATGGCAATAGAGGCTCTGCTCTTAACTTTGGCAGCGATATTCCTGCCGGTGGCAACAATAGTATTGTATGAGCAAATAATGCCAATGTGGGTAAGTTGTGCAGTTATGACGGGCGGTTTTCTTTCACTAATCATGCAGGCTGAGTTATTTTTTGTATTAAGTTCAATTAATGCTAACTTTAGAATAAGTGATTGCTTTTGCTTAACTAATATAGGTGTTTTTTGCGATAAAAACAAAGATAATGCTGGTCGTTTAGGGGGATTTATGAATTATTTTGAAAAAGATGCAGAAAAGGGGTTGACTCTAGTAAATTATGCTGTATAATCATTTTAACTTTAACGAGTTTTGTTCTTTAGAAAACAGATAGCAATACAATTTGTGTGAGCGCAGTCAATTTATTGATGTCAGGAATGACGTAAGTCTAAAAAATGTGACATAGTCACAAAACCTTTAAATAATGAAGAGTTTGATCCTGGCTCAGATTGAACGCTGGCGGCATGCTTAACACCTGTATCTCGGCTCCCGAAGGCACCTCTTTATTGCTAAAGAGTTCCGAGTATGTCAAGGGTAGGTAAGGTTTTTCGCGTTGCATCGAATTAAACCACATGCTCCACCGCTTGTGCGGGCCCCCGTCAATTCCTTTAAGTTTCAACCTTGCGGTCGTACTCCCCAGGCGGAGAACTTAACGCGTTAGCTGCGGCACTGAGGTTAAACCCCAACGCCTAGTTCTCATCGTTTACGGCGTGGACTACCAGGGTATCTAATCCTGTTTGCTACCCACGCTTTCGCACCTCAGTGTCAGTATTGGTCCAGGAAGCCGCCTTCGCCACTGGTGTTCCTTCCGATATCTATGCATATCACCGCTACATCGGAAATTCCACTTCCCTCTACCAAACTCTAGGTATCCAGTATCAAATGCAGTTCTCAAGTTAAGCTCGAGGATTTCACATCTGACTTAAATACCAACCTACGTGCCCTTTACGCCCAGTAATTCC